>ERZ773180.455-NODE-455-length-24625-cov-42.738584_pt1 | contig 24625 bp, 25 predicted proteins | sample MGYA00511080_ERZ773180 | MGnify/ENA primary metagenome ERZ773180 (study PRJEB29015, sample SAMEA2738175) | human oral metagenome | biome: human oral; feature: human-associated habitat; material: saliva | place: China | collected 2178 ...
ACCTGGGCGGCCTGTCCACCGAGCTGCACGACGACACGGGCGCACCCACCGTCTTCATTCACGACGCGTTCCGGGGCGGCGCCGGGCACGTGCTCGCCGGCTTCAACAGCGCGCGGTCGTGGGTGGCCGCCACGCTCGAGGCCGTCTCCTCCTGCGACTGCGAGTCCGGGTGCCCACGCTGCGTCCAATCCCCCAAGTGCGGCAACGGCAACGAACCCCTGTCCAAACAGGGGGCCATCACGCTGCTCGCCTACCTGCTGGACCGCGCGCCCGGGGGCGAATGACTCGACCGACTGACGGAACGACTCGAAGCTGTCTGCTGGACCTCGCGCCCGGGAACGGATAGGGTCGGCGTCACAGCACACAGGCCAGGCGGCACCGCAAGGAGAAAGAGCCCGGGCCAGATGGGGGTTTTGCACCATTAGAAACATCCTGTCGGCGTGTCGCCGGCGTGTCGCGGCTCTATTGGTGCAAATCCCCCCACACAGCCGCCCGCGCTCACATTAGCGGGCCCACGCGAACGGCCAGACCGCCGCGAGTGGCACCAGGGTATGCACGGCCACACGCCGCGCAGAGCGCAAGCAGCGGCGCGCCACCGCAAGTAGCGCAAGCAGCGGCGCGCCACCTCGCCGACCACCCCCCACATACTCGAAGGGGCCGGCCTTGAGGCCGACCCCTTCGAGTATCCCATCAACACAGTGCAAGTCTCCCGATGCGCTCCCTTTCCCGGATCGCCCCGGTGGGCGATTCCTTTAGCTTGATGACTCTTACTGTAGGAGCACTTCCTGAGGGCACCATTGAACGAAGCTGATAGTTTCCTGGGAGTTTTTCAGGTGACGCTTCCAGCCCGCGCTCGCGCGCGAAGCGTCGCCCTCACTCCCATAATGACGACAGCCTCGCTCAGGATCACCCGACAGTCGCTGCCCCGCACCTCGCAGGTCTCGATGTCGGTGCCGTTGGCCTGCGCGACTGAGGCGGCGGCCGAGCAGGGCCGGTCCCCGACGTCCTCCCAGCGTGCGGTCACGGAGCGCTCGGCCCCGGCGAGCGCCGCCAGGTCCGCCACGGCCTGAAGGCGCACCGAGGCGGTGCGGGCGGCGCCGATGCCCGCCAGGAGCACCGACAGGGTCAGGGCCAGGGCGATGAGGCCGAGGCAGTTGATCGTCCCCGACCCCTCCTCGCTCCCGCCGTTCCCCCGCCGCGCGCGCCGCTCCCCTCTCACGACAGGTCCTCCTCGTCGATTGTTGTGACCGTGCAGTGCGCCTGCCCGCCGACCCATCCGGCGGCACCCCCATAGGGGGCGGTGCCACTGACGGTCACGAGGCCGTCCCCGCGCGTGACCGTGTAGGACCCCGACGGGAACGAGGCCGTGGCAACGCCCCAAGGATCGGCCTCGCCAATGGAGGCGGCCCTGGCTCCTTCACGCACGGCCTGACACAGGGACGATCCGGTCATCCCGGCCTGGCCGGCGGCCACGAGGACGCCGATGACCAGGGTGACGGCGACGAAGCACACGGCGTGTTCGACGGTGACGTATCCTCTCTCGTCGCGTGTCATCGCGTGTTGAGCGCCTCCTGGATGAGGGATTCGAGGGCCGCTCTCACCGCGTCGGACTTGAGGATCACGATGAGCAGGCCGGCGAATCCTGCGGCGGCGATGGTGCCGATCGCGTATTCGACGGTGGTCGCGCCCTCCTCCGGGTCCCTCTGTGCGCAGGGGTCGCTTCGATCCGGGTCGGCTCGAAGGTACTGGGAGGCGTCGCGGATCGTCCCCATGGCGGCGAGTTGCGCCCTGGTCACGGCGCAGTCGAGTCGGTCGATAATCTTCATTGATCTGTCCTTTCGTGGTGCGCGCGCTCGCGCGCAGGGCCAGTGTGCGCGTGAGATTCCCTCGCGTTCCACCCGGATCGAAGACCCTGTGGATAGAGGCAACGCGACGCGAGTGCCTGTGGATACAGAAAGGGGACGCGCAGACAACACGCGCCCGGCTGGGTGACGCGCGCCGGGCCGGTCTCATTCATGCTCCCGTGCAGACAAGGCCGCGCGCGGGCGGCTACAGTGTCACCGTTAGTTATCGGAATCCTGCGGACAGAGAGCCAGCCATGAACCCCGAAGAAACGTATTCTGCGATCGAAAACCTCCTCAACGAGTGGCAGAGCCAGGCTGAACAGAAGGCAATCGACAGCCAGAAACTGGTCGATGACATCGCGCAGGTGGAGGTCGTCGCCGAGTCCCAGGACCGCTGCGTGCGCGTCGTCGTCGATTCCAATGGCGCGCTCACCGACCTCACCCTGTCCGAGGACATGTACGACTACAAGCCCGGTGAGCTCGCGGGCACGATCCTGGATCTGTTCACGCAGGCGAGAAGCGACGTGGCCGATCAGGTCCGTGACCTGACGAGTGCCGCCTGGGGTGCCGACAGCCCCGACGTCGAGGCCACGATGCGCTCTTACCGCAGCCCGAACCGCGGCTGATCGACAGGCGACGACTCTATCCCCCGATTCCACCCATGAGGTGAGCGAGGAGGGGCGCGATCCCGAGGGCCAGGAAGGCCGGTAGGAAGAAGACCCCGAGCGGGCCGACCAGCCGGACGCTGAGTTCCTCGGCCTTGGTTCTCGCCTCGACGAGGCGCGTGCGCCGCTCCCAGGCGGCGCTTCGGGCGAGCATCCCCTCGGGATCTGTCCCGCAGGTCCACGAGGCCTCGAGCGCCTCGCCCAGGGGCCTCGCCCAGGTCGGCGCGTCCTCCCACGCCTCCTCCCACGAGGCCCCCACGCGCAGGGCGCGGGCCGTCCAGGCGAGCTCCTCGTGCGAGCACGCCTCGGCGAGGGCCGCCAGCGCGCGCGGAATGGAAGCGCCGCACGCGAGCGCGGAGGCGACGAGGTCGCATGCGAGGGCACCGTCGGCGGACACCGCACCGCTCCCCGTGGGCGGCCCGGATGCCTCGGAGCGTCGGCAGCGCTCCAGGATTCTGCGGCACGAGGCGATGCCCACACCCCACGCGGCCACGCCGACCGCGGCACAGACGCTGCCCGGCCCGCCTCCCGTGTAGAAAGCCCAGGGTGACGCCCCGAGCGCCAGGGCAGCCCCCACCCCGACGAGCGGGAGCGCCGCGAGGACGCGCGCGGACATGAGCGGTCCGGCGGAGGCAACGCGACGTGCTTCTTCCACGGCTTGGGCGTCGTCGATCGCGTCCCCGATGGCGTCGAGGACGTCGGCCAGGGGCGCGCCGAGGCCGCTGCTGAATCGACAGGCCACGATGACGGAGGCTGCGCCGACACGCGCGGCCGCTTCCCCCGGCGAATTCCCACCCGCCAGCATCGCGCGCCACCGCGTCGGCCGCGTCGCCCACTCGTCGAGGATAGGCGGGTAGGCGGCGTCGACACCGCCCGAGTCTGTGGCTCCGATCCTGTCCATCGCGTGCGCCCAGGCAGCCGACGTGGGGGCTCCCGCACGGAGCCTGGTGGTTACCTCGGCGACGAGGAGGGCAAGCTCGCGCACCTGCGGCGGCCCCTGGGCAGGCCCCCGGTGGCGACCCGACCCCTCCCACCACCGCATCGGGCTCGACGGTCCGGGAGGAGCGACTCCTCCACGGGGAGGCGTTGGGACCGAGCCCGCCCAGGCTCGCACGATGCGACGCTCTCGCCTCCCGCGCACGACGGACGCGACGCACCCGACCAGCAGGCACGTCCCGCAGGCCGCGAGCGCGAGGCCGACGGCGAGCCACGCCAGGCGCTGGATTCCCGCTCCGGCAGCCACGTCGACGCCCCCGAGGAAACCCGCCGTCATAGCCCGGCCCTCCCGGCGAGGGTTGCCCAGGCCTGGTGCTCGGTGACGCTCCCATCCGCGCCGACGCTGAGCGCTGGCTCGCACGACAGGGCGCCGTGTTCGCGCGTGATGACGCCGACCTCGGCCACCCATCGGTGCCCGGATGCGTCTCGGCGCATGTGGAGGACGGCGTCAAGGGCGCTGGCGGCTTGCGCGGCGAGCGCTGCCTCGCTCATGCCCGCGAGCGCGCCGAGGGCCGCGAGCCGCGCGGGGACGTCGCGCGCGCTGTTGGCGTGGAGGGTCGCCCATCCGCCGTCGTGCCCAGTGTTGAGGGCGGTGAGGACGTCGCGTACTTCGGGCCCGCGGCATTCCCCGAGGATGAGTCGGTCGGGGCGCATGCGCATGGCCGCTCGCACGAGGTCGGTCAGGGTGACGGCGCCTCGTCCTTCGACGTTGGGGGCGCGCTCGATGAGGTGGACGCAGTGGGGGTGGGCGGGGGCTATTTCGGGAACTTCTTCGATGCAGACGATGCGTTCGCTGTCGGGTACGAGGGCGAGGGCGGCGCTCAGGAGCGTCGTCTTGCCGGAGCCGGTCGCCCCGGAGACGAGGACGTTGGCACGGGCGGCGATGAGGGCGCGCACGAGGGCGCCCACGGGTGGGGGCAGCGTGCCGCGCTTCTCGAGGTCGGCGATCCCGAGGCGCCGGGTCCCGAGCACGCGCAGGGAGAGGAGGGTCCCGGACCCTGAGATGGGCGCGAGGACCGCGTGTACTCGCACTCCGCCGGGGAGTGTCCCGTCGGCGATGGGGCTCGCGTCGTCGAGTCGGACCCCGCACGCGCTCGCCATGCGGATGGCGCACGTGCGGGCCTCCGCCTCGCAGTTGATGCCGACGTCCGCGCGCACGAGGCCGGAGCCGCGCTCGACCCACGCGCGCCCACCGTTGATGAGGATGTCGGTGACTCCGGGGGCGTCGACGAGTGCCGCTAGGGCCGGCGTCATGCCGCGTTGGCGGGCCCGCAGTTCCTCGAGGGAGGCGGCGGCCTCGGCGGCGCCGCACCCGGGGCGCGCGGCGCGCGAGACGGCTCGGGCGGGAGGATCACCCCTCGCGAAGAAGTGCAGCGCGCTAGGCATGGTCTCTCCCTCCGGACAGTGCTCCCGGGCGGTCGGGCGCCGAGAGGAGGGCGAGTGCTCTCGGGCGGTCGGGCGCCTCGATGGGGTCGTCGCCGTCCGCAGGCTCGATGGTGGCGAGGGCCCGGCGCAGCGCGCGCAGGTCGCGGCCGGCGCGCGTGGGGGCGCGCAGGATGGGGGCGGGTGCGCACGCGCTCAGGCCGGGGCTTCGGGCCGAGCTGTGCGAGGCGACGAGGGTGAGCGCGGGGACCGGTGGCGGGGCGGCGCTCAGGGAGGCGGCCATCGCGGCGGCCCCCTCCAGGTTGGCGTGGGTGAGGAGGACGAGGGCGTCGGCGCGGATGACCTGGGCGAGGCGTGCGGAGCGTTCGTCCCACCGGCCGGCGTCGACGATGAGGGGAGCCCCGAGGCTCCGGCACGCCGCGACCACGCGCGGGTCGTCCGCTCTGGCTGTTCCTCGTCCGTCCCCGACGAGGGCGCTCACGCCGTCAATCCGGGGCAGGTGGTCGCGCAGGGCGGGCAGGTAGGAGTCCTCCGAGGCGTCCAGGTCCGCCCACCGTACTCCCGGCAGGCAGTGATCGCGCGCGCGTGCGAAGCCGGGCACCGACCCGGAGGCGTCCACGACCACCGGTTCGCGCGATCGGCCATCCTGCCGCGTCGTTCTCGGGATGGAGCGAGGCCGAGGTATCACTCGCGCGAGGAGAGCGTGCCACCGCCGCTCACGCGCGGAACGCGCGAGGAGGCGCACGACGCGCGTCGTTCCCAGCCCTCCGGCGATCCCGGCCACCACCCACACGGCGCCGTCCCGCCGCTGGCGCCAGGAGGCCTCGGCGATGAGGGAGACGACGAGCGCGCTGTCCCCGGGCAGGCTCACCTGTCCCCCGCCACCCACGCGCACGCAGGGCACGAGCGCGGGAACGGGAGCTCCAGGCGCGGCGAGGACGAGGGAGGCGCGCGAGGGGTCCTCGCACAGGCGCGCTCCCGCCACGGTGACGGTCTCGCGCGCGTAGTCGGCGTCGGGCGAGGTCAGGCCCACGAGGGCGACGAGGCCCGGGCCGGGTGCGGCGTGAGGGTTCATTCCTCCACGGTGCGCGCTGGCGGCACGCGCGTCTACCCGCACGCGCGCCCCTGTGGACAACGCAGATGCGAAATGACACCCTGTGCATAGAAGGGTCCGACGGCGGGCCCCTGTGGATAATCCCGACGCTGGAGTGAACGCGATGGCACGTGCGGCCTTTTTTGACTTGGATAAGACGATCCTCGACACCTCGTCGAACGTGGCGCTGTCGGGGCCCTTCATCGAGGCCGGCCTGATGACTCGGCGCACCGCGATCGCCTCCGTGCTGGTCCAGCTGCCCTACCTGCTGGCGGGCGCGGACGAGTCGCGCATGGAGCAGATGGCCGAGGCGATGGGGCGCATGGCGCGCGGTTGGAACGCGGCGTTCCTGGAGGCGACGGTCGAGGACGCGCTGGAGCGCACGATCGCGCCGGTGTGTTACGCCCAAGCTCTCCGGCGCATCGCCTACCACAAGAGCATCGGTGACGTCGTCGTGATCGCGTCGGCGTCGGTGGAGGAGGTGGTGCGTCCGATCGCGACGATGCTGGGCGCGGACGAGGTCCTGGCGTCCCAGGCGGCCGTGGACGACGACGGGTGTTTCACGGGGGAGGTCATCCACTTCAACCAGGCGCAGGGCAAGGCGGATGCGTGCGAGCAGTTGGCTCGCGCGCGCGGCTGGGAACTGTCGCAGTGCTCGGCGTACTCGGACTCGGTGTCGGACGCCCCGCTCCTGCGCCTGGTCGGCCACCCCTACGCGGTCAATCCGGACCGGGCGCTGCGCGAGATGGCCGAGCGCGAGGGCTGGCCGACGCTGACCTTCTCGTCGACCGTTCGCGTGCTGCCCCGCCGGGTGCCCACACCCGCGAAGGTCGCCGTTCCCTTCGTGGCCGGCATCGCGGTGGGCGCAGCGGCGTGCGCGCTGGCGCGCCGCTGACCGGCTAGGAGAGCCTGCCCGCCTGCACGTGGCGGGCCACGTCCCGCCCGACCTGTGCGCCGTAGACGACGCCCCGGCAGTAGTGGGTGATCCACCGGGCCAGGCCGGCCTCGTCGGCGCTCACCCACCCCGCGAGGGAACGCCCCGCGCGCGCCGGATCGAGCGCATCGTAGGCGCCCGGCACGCACACGCCGGTCGGGTCGACGCCGCGCGTGACGAGGATCCAGCGGGCCAGTCCCGCGCCCACGACCGACGAGGCCGGGGAAAAGACGCGCCGGAAACGGAAGTGGGCGGTCAGGGCGGCGGCGACAGCCAGGGCGGGCGCGTCACAGCGCGTGTACTCGAGGGCCGGGGCCAGCAGGGTGGGGTCCGTCGGGGTGGCCACCTGGCCGGGCACGGTGAGGCCGGCGGCGAGCAGGCCGGAGCAGGCGTCCCTGTGCAGCCCGGCGATGAGGGCGGGCAGGGGCGTGGGCGCGACGCGAGCACCCCCCTGGGAGCGCGTGTTGAGGGCGGGGAATCCCGAGGCAAGCCTCCACTGGGAGCGCCAGATCCCCAGCGCCAGGGCCGCTCCGGGGTCCGAGGCCGCCCCTCCCTCGTCCGCCATCGACAGGGCGCGCACGTCGTCGACGGTGGTGCGCGCGCCCTCGATGATGGACAGGGCAGCCGCCTCGCGCACGGCGGCCTCCGCGCGGGCCTCCTCCCATCCCCGACGCAGCCCCTCACAGAAACGCAGCTCGGCCAGGGCGGCGTGAGCCTCGTCCATGGTGGAGGCGACGTCGGGGCGCGCACAGGCGGCGCGCAACACGGCGGGGGCGGGGTCGACGAGGGCTTCGATACTCACGCCTCTACACTAGGGGCATGACGCTTGTGCAGCATCGAAACTTCTCCGCGCGCCTGCGCTCCGGCCTGTTCGCGTTCATTTTTGCGCCCATCGCGCTGGTGTTCCTGGGGTCGTCGATGGTCGACGTGCAGGCGCTTGCCGCCGTCGGGCAGCCGCTGGCCTCGGTCGAAGGCCTCATCGGCATGGCGCTCGCGTCGCTGCTGCTGGCCCTGATCGCCCTGAACTGCGAGGAATCCAGCGCGGGCATGGTCGTGACCTTCGTGTGGTCGCTCGCGGTGGGAGTTACCCAGTTCATGGGCATTGCGCGCATCCCCTTCCTGATGAAGTCCTCAGTGGAGCCGCGCGATATGGCCGCGGGCGTCGTGTGGGGGCTCTACCCCCTGTGCATGTCGCTGATGCTGGGCGCGTGTGCGCTGACGATCAAGTCGGTGCGGGTGCGCGCCGGTCAGGACACGCGTATGCCGCTCGCCCGGGTGCACCGCCACGCCTTCGGTGCGACGGTCGCGGTCCCGGCGGCCATCGCGGTGGGTGTGTTGATGGTGGGGGCCGCCCCCTCGGACACGACGAACGTGGCGGCGATGGGCCTGGAAGGGGTGTTGGAGGGGCACTTGATGGGTCATGGCCTGGCCTTGGGGGCCGCGCTCGCGCTGGCGCTGCTGGTGGTGGGCGCCCGCTGGTCGATCACCGGCACGCAGCTGGCGACGTGGCTAATCCTGGTCCTGCCCGCCTTCGTCGCGGTGCCGGTGTGGGCGTCGCTGACGGGGAACGTGATTGTGCCCGGTTCGTCCCTGTTGACGAAGGTCTCGCTCGCCTGTCCGGCCCTGGCGGCGCTGGGCATGGCGACGGGATGCGCGTCGATGGGCGTCCTGTGGGCGCGCGTGCGGGCGCTCAAGACGCTGGAGGCCAACGAGGAGGCGACTCACAATGAGGGGCCTGCCGAGGACTAATGAGCGCGTTCGGGCGCATGAAACGTAATATGTGGGCAGATATAAGGAGGAAGCATGTCCGAGAACGAGTTTGACGTCGAGCGCGACCGCGCCGAGGACGAGCGCGACAACGTGGTGTTGACCGGTGAGGAGATCGAGCTGCCGGGCGAAGGCTCCGACGCCTCGGCCATCATCGGCGAGTCCAGCGAGCCCATTCACACGGGCGAGATCGAGTCCGTGGCGATCGGTAGTCTGAAGGCCCGCGTGCCCGCCACGGCGCCCCTGAAGCCCGCCATCGAGGACAAGATTTCCACGGGCGAGCTACCCGTCGTCTCCGCTCCCGCGGGTGACCTCCCGGCCGTCTCCCCCACGGACCAGGCCGGGGCACCCTCCGGGGCCGAGGACGCGCCCGCGGATGCGTCCTCCGACTCCCCCGAGGCGGATGGCTCCGCGCAGCGCGAGGGCGCCACGTCCGAGGCCGACGCCGCTAACTCCGAGGCCGACGTCGCGTCCTCGGACGAGGCCGCCGCAGCAGGCGATGCGACAGAGGAGGCCCCGATCGAACAGGGCACCGAGGCTCCCGCACAGGAAGCCCCCAGCGACGAACCAGCCGATGCCCCCGCCGAGGCCTCGTCGACCGAGCGCGCTGAGGCCGCACCGAGCGAGGACGCCGCCGAGGCAGAGTCCAACGAGCCGAGCGCCCCCGTGGCCGAAGAAGCCCCGGCCGAAGAAGCCGCCGCGCAGGGCGAGGACGCGACGGACGACGAGCCCGAGCAGGTCGGCGAGCCCGCCGAGGAGCGGGAGCCCGCCCGCTCCCCCGTCATGACGCCCGCGCAGGCCGCGGCCGCCCTGGGACTGAACCTCGATTCCGTGCGCGAGCCCCGCGAAGAGGAAACCAACGAACCGGCCGATGCCCCGCAGGATGCTCCCACCGACAACATCGAGGAAACGCCCGTCGACAACGCCGAGGAGCACGCGGACGAGGCGACGACAGCGGAGAGCGCCGAGGCCTCGAAGGACGACGAGGAGCCCGTCTCCGCGGTCGGCGGCGCCGCGGCGGAAGCGACCCACACCCTGGCGTCGCGCCGCTCCATGATTTTCGGCGACGAGGAACCCGTCTCTCCCTCGATCCCCGCGCTGAGCCCCACCGAGCAGCAGGCTGGCGCGTCGAGCGCCCAGGAACCCGCCGAGCGTGACACGGCCTCGGACGAGGACACGACCAAGGACTCAGTGACTGCCCTCGTCGACGGCCCCACCAAGCAGCTGCCCACACGGGCGACCTCGTACTCCTTCGCGGATCAGGATCAGGCCGAGGCCGAACGCCCGCGCCGCCGCTCCCTGCTCAACGCCGACGATGACGAGCGCGACGCCGCCACCCTGGCCGCGATCGCCTCCGCCAATCGCGACCGCTCCGAGAACACGAAGGAGCCCGCCGGGCTGGACGACGAGCTCTTCTCCGCCGCGCCGGTCATCACCGAGATGCCCTCGCGCCGAGGAGCCCACTTCCTGTCCCTCGTGCTCTTCCTCGTCCTCACGCCGCTCGGCTGGTACCTGGCTTCCGACGCCGGCGCACGCATGACGCTGGCCGACGGCGCCCCCATGTACTCGGGCGTCGCCTCGATCCTGGCGCTCGGCGAACTCCTCGGAGCGATCGTCGTCGCCGTGATCCTGTTTGCTACCGCGCGCCGCTCCTCCCTGGGAGCGTGGATCATGGGCGTGGCCACCCTGATCGTCGGCCTGCCGTGGGTGCTCGCCCCCGGCATCACGGCCTCGACCCTGCTGGCTTCGCTGAACGCCCTGAGCGCCTACAGCTCCCTCGGCGCGAATCTCTCGCACCACCTGCAGGCGTCCGGCTACTCCGGTCGTTTCGCGATCCTGGGCATCGTCCTCATGGGCGTGGGCTACCTCTCCCACTCCGCGCGCCGCACCGGCCGCGCCGAGGAGGCCCTGCGCACCTCGATTGAGGCCGTCAACCCGGCCGGCGCCTTCTATTCCAAGCGCGCACGCAAGAAGGCAGCGAAGGACCTGAACAGCAAGTGAAGACCCTGATTCCCGCCAGCGCAATCGAGCTCGAAGGTCCGTGGACCCATCGTCACGTGAGCGCTGGCGGCGCCACATTCCACGTCGCCGACATGGGCCAGGACATGGACCATGCGCTGGTACTCCTGCACGGTTTCCCCGAGCACTGGTGGTCCTGGCGTGAGGTCCTGCCCCTCCTGGCCGAGTCGACCTCGCGCGTATTTGCCCTCGATTTGCGAGGCTTTGGGACCTCCGACCTGACGCGCGGGGACTGCGACGTGACCCAGCTGGCCACCGACGTCATCGGGGTCGTGCGCGCGCTCGGCGTCGCCTCGTTCTCCGTGGCCGGCCTCGGCGTCGGGGGGACCGTCGCGTGGATGATCGGCGCGCTCGCGCCGCTCGAGCTGCGCTCGGTCGCCGTCCTGTCAGCGCCGCATCCGCTGGGCATCCAGCCCGTCATCGGGCGCGCCCCCTGGGCGGGTGGCCGCGTCCTTCAGGGCCGTCTCGCGCTGCCCACGGGACGCGAGCGCGCCCTGCGTTCCGGGTCGCTCGTGACGACCGTGTACCGCGCGTGGGCGTCTCCCGCTAACGTGGACGGCCTCGTGTCACAGTCGGGCACCTACCGGGCGGCCCTGCGCCGCCCCTTCGCCGCGCACACGGCCCTGCGGGGGCTCCACGCGACCCGGTCGCTGTCTCGCGAGGTTCGCCGCACCCTGTCGGAGCCGCTGCAGGTGCCCGTCCTGTCGCTTGTCGGCCGAGACGACGGCGCATGGTCCGCACTCGATCACGCCGCCGACGCGCAGTTTGTCGACGCTCCCCTGACCCAGATTGTCATTCGCAAGGCCGGGCACTTCCTGCCCGAGGAAGCACCCGCGGCGGTCGCGCAGGCCCTGGCGCAGCACGTCGGAGCACACGCCCAGTAGCCCATTTTCATTAGACAGATCACACAAATCGGTGAATGAAACATGTTTCACCTGATAGATAGGGCATAATAGTGTGATACGCGGTACCTCCTAGTGAGCGGTATAACGCATGGGACACGCCGCGCAGTCCAAATCGGAACGCCCGAGCAACTCGGGCACGAGCGGAAGGAGCTCCGCACCATGATCGGTGACGGAAACTTCATCAGCCAGGTGCCGCTGTTCGGTGGCCTTGATGATGCACAGCAGGTGTCCCTCCAGCAGAAGATGGGTCATACGACCCTGCGTCGCGGTGAGACCCTCTTCGACGAGGGCGATCTCGGCGATCGCCTCTACATCGTGACCGAGGGCAAGGTCAAGCTCGGCCACACGTCGAGCGACGGCCGCGAGTCCCTCCTCGCCGTCCTCGGCCCGGGTGAGATCATCGGAGAGCTCACGCTCTTCGATCCGGGCCCGCGTTCGACCACTGCGACCGCCGTCTCCCCGGCGTCGCTCCTCTACCTCGAGCACGAGGACCTCATGCACGTGCTCGACACGAACCCCACGCTGGCCAAGCACATGCTGCGCGCCCTCGCGCAGCGCCTGCGCCGCACCAACGAATCCCTCTCCGACCTCGTCTTCTCCGACGTCCCCGGCCGCGTCGCCAAGGCCCTCCTGGACCTCGCCGACCGCTTCGGCACCGCGACCGACAAGGGCGTCCACGTCCCCCACGACCTCACGCAGGAAGAACTGGCCCAGCTGGTGGGCGCCTCGCGCGAGACCGTGAACAAGTCCCTCGCCGACTTCGTGTCGCGAGGCTGGATCCGCCTGGAGGGTCGCGCCGTCACCCTCCTCGACGTCGATCGCCTGGCGCGCCGCGCCCGCTGACCTCAGCTCACGGGTTGGGCCCGACACCGCGCGGTGTCGGGCCCAACCTTTTTGTTTCCTGACGCGAACGAGGCCGTGGCCCCATGCGCTTCGCGCGCGTGCCGACCACGGCCTCTCATGCTGTTCTCTGCGCGCAGATTCCGCGCGTCAGTTCTGAACGGCGGAAGCTTCCTCAATCGGACGCTTGAGGTAGGCCACCAGGTTCTCGGAGCCCGTGGGGCCCGGGATCACCTGGACGAGTTCCCACCCGTCGGCGCCCCACTGGTCGAGGATTGCTTTCGTCGCATGCGTGAGCAGCGGAATCGTGGAGTATTCCCATTTAGTCATGGCTCTATCCTACCCGCCAGCCAACTGAGGGCGCACGAAGGACAGGACCTTCGGGACGTGGGGGCTGCGGAGCTCGCGGGCCAGCGCTTCGTCGGAGGTGCGCAGCCACTCCAGCCAGTTGTCTGCATGGGGATAGTGGCGCAGAATCGCTCGACGTTCACGTTCCGTCAGGCCGCCCCACACGCCGTAGTTCGCCTCGGATTCGAGAGCGTCGGCGAGACATTCGAGGCGAACCTCGCATTCGTAGCAGCGCATACGAACCTGACGCTGGGAGGCACCCTGCACGAACAGCACGTCCGGTTCGATGGACGCGCAGAGCGCGCGGGCGACCCAGCTCTGGTCGTCGCCTTGCGTTGACATCGTGGAACTCCACTTCACTGTATTTCGAGCCCTATCTGTGACCATACACACATACGGGTGCGGGTGCAAACGCTGCGACCACTGTCGAAGGCATCTCAAGGTGATTCATCAGGCAATTCTCACGCGTCGCCAAACGCCAGATGAGCGGGCCGACACGTAAGCTAGGAATATGTCGCACTCTCACTCTCGCGCTGTCCGACCGGCCCAGCTGCTCGCGCTGCTGCTGGCGTTCCTGAGCGTGTCCTCACTCATGGGCGTCGTCACGGCCGGCATGCTCGTCCCCGTCGCAGGCCCCACCGCGCTGGTGGCGAAGTCGGTCCCCTCCGTCTTCAACGAGCTGCCCGGTGACCTGCAGACCGTGGCCCCGGCCGAGGAGTCGCAGCTTCTCGATTCTTCCGGCGGCGTGATCGCGCACTTCTACGACAAGCAGCGCATCGTGGTGCCCAGCGGCAACATCGCCGACGTTATGAAGAAGGCAATCGTCGCGATCGAAGATAAGCGCTTCTACGAGCACAACGGCGTCGACGCCACGGGTATCGCTCGTGCGCTCGTGACGAACCTGGGTGACAGCGGCCGCCAGGGTGCTTCGACGATCACCCAGCAGTACGTGCGTAACTCACTGGCAGAGCGCGGCTACCTCGAGGGCGACGCAGAGCAGGTGAGCGCGGCAACCGAGCAGACCACTGAGCGTAAGCTGCGCGAAATCAAGTACGCGCTGGCATTGGAGAAGACCCAGTCGAAGGAAGAAATCCTGACGGGTTACCTCAACATCGCCCCCTTCGGCCCCATCACCTACGGTGTCGAGGCCGCCTCGCAGCGATACTTCTCCAAGTCCGCGTCGGAGCTGAACTACCTGGAGGCTGCACTCCTCGCCGGCCTCGTCCAGTCCCCCGTCCAGTACGATCCGCTGACCCACCCGGAAGCCGCCCAGGAACGCCGCGACACGGTCCTGGCAACGATGCTTGACCAGGGCGTCATCACGCAGGAAGAGTACGACGAGGGCATCGCGACGTCGGTCGATTCGATGCTGCACCCAACGGTGTCCTCGGAGGGCTGCTCGGGCGCCGACTCCTCCAAGGCATACTTCTGCGACTACGTGCTGTCCCAGTTCCTGGAGGACCCGACATTCGGTGCGACGCGCATCGAGCGCGAGCGCCTGCTCAAGACCCAGGGCATCACGATCCGCACGACGCTGGACACCGCGAAGCAGGACGCGGCCTACGCCTCCCTGACGAACGCGATCCCCGTGGGCGACGCCTCCGGCCTGAACGACGCGCTCGTGTCGCTGGATCCGCGCACCGGCAAGGTGCTCGCGATGGCCCAGAACACGACCTACGGCATCGAGGCCGGCCAGACGATGTCGAACTACTCGGCCGACGGCAACTTCCAGGTGGGTTCGACCTTCAAGGTGTTCACGCTCCTGCAGTGGTTCAAGGAAGGACACTCGGCCTACGAGACCGTGGGGTCGGCCAACACGTTCTACCCGAACGGCTCCTTCAAGTGCGATGGCCGCTCCATCACCACCGAGGGTTATCAGGTCAACGACCTCGCGGGTAAGACCGGCACGATGAATGTCGTGCGCGCCACCGGCCAGTCGGTCAACCAGGCGTTCGTGAACATGGCGTCGCGCGTGGACTTCTGCTCGATCTTCGAGACCGCCTACGACATGGGCATCACGGAGGACGGCGAGGTCCCCTCCCCCTTCCCCGCCAACATCCTCGGCTCCGTGTCGAGTTCCCCGCTGCACATGGCGTCCGTGTTCGCCACGATCGCAAACTCCGGCCAGCAGTGCAAGCCCCAGTCCATCGAGTCCGTGACCGACCGCGACGAGAACGTTCTCAAGGAGTTTGCGGCGGACTGCAAGGAGGTCATCTCCCCTGACCTTGCGAACAAGACGGCGGCCCTTCTGACGGCCTCGGCCGGCCAGTACTACACGTCGACGCGCCTGGGCGACGGTCGGCCCTTCGCCGCGAAGTCGGGTACCACCGACGGGCACGCGAACACGTGGCTGACGGGCTTCACGCCGTCGCTCGCGACGTCCGTGTGGGTGGGTCACGGCGACAACTCCTCGCAGGAAGTGTCCGGCGTTGTCATCAACGGCGTCTACCACTCCGAGATCTTCGGTGAGACCTACGTCGGCCAGAACATCTGGGCTCCCTACATGACGCAGGCGCTGGCGGGCACTCCGGTCGAGGCCGTGTCGAACGCGAACATCGGCGCGACGACGCCTCAGCGCGGCGCGACTCCCACTCCCACACCGAGCGCGTCACCCACCAGCAATGACCACTAACATCGCGTCTACACTCGCAGGGGCCACGGCCTCGTCCACTCGACGAGGCCGTGGCCTCCTGCGCACCGCGGGAGCGATCGTCGGCGGGCTGGGTCTCGCTGGCCTGGCCGCGGGCGGCGCGGCGCTCGCGTGGGGTTCGGTCGAGCGTACGATGCCGGTGCTACGCCGCTACGACGTCCCCGTTGAGGGTGACGTTCCCGAGGTGACGATCCTCCAGATCGCGGACCTGCACCTGTTTGCCGGACAGGAGTTTCTCCTGCGTTTCCTGTCCGACGTGGCGACCTCGGAGCATTTCGACATGGTCGTGGCGACCGGCGACAACTTCGGATCCGTGGATGCGCTGGACATGGTGATGGACGCGTACCGCCCATTCCTGTCCTATCCGGGCGCTTTCGTGCTCGGGTCAAACGACTACTACTCGCCGATTCCGAAGCGCTGGAGCCGCTACCTGTCACGATCAAAGCCGCACCCCGCACGGGTTGTTCCCGATCTTCCCTACCTGCCGATGGTGCGCCGCATGCGTCAGGCTGGCTGGGTTGATCTGTCGAATGCTGCCGGCACGATCAGCCTGCCCGCCGGCACGGTGTCCCTGCTTGGCACGGATGATGCTCATATCCACCGGGATCGTGTGGGAGCGCCGGCCTCATCATGGGCAGCGCCGGGCGTTCTGCGCCTGGGCGTCACGCACGCTCCCTACACGCGCGTCGTGTCCGCACTGACGTCGGCAGGCTCGGACCTGATCCTCGCCGGGCACACGCACGGCGGCCAGATCGGCATTCCCGGAGTCGGGGCGATCATCACGAACTGCGACATTTCGCGCCCCTACGCGAAGGGCTTGAAGCGGTGGGAGGCTCCGGACGGCGCTGAGGCGTGGCTGCACGTCTCGGCTGGCCTGGGAACCTCACCCTACGCAAAGATTCGCATCGCGACGCGCCCCGAGGCGTCCCTGCTGCACGTGCACCCCGCGTAGGAGGGCGTCGCCACCGCCGGCTGCCGGGCTTTCTGGGGCTCCACGCAGCCACACAACATGCGGCGTGGACCACACTTCGAGCGCTCACTCCGTCTCCGTTTGGGAATATCGACAGGGTGAGGCTATACTCGAACGGCACCGGGGTGTGGCGCAGCTTGGTAGCGCGCTTCGTTCGGGACGAAGAGGCCGTGGGTTCAAATCCCGCCACCCCGACCGGTAGTCGCCGGGACCAAAAGGTCCCGGCGACTTTTGTATAGGCGCTATGCTCAGAATCACTGACCAATGGGTCGAAAGCGCGCGATCGCCCATTAGACTGAGGTCGTACCCATCACTCACTTTGAGGAGAATCTTTATGAAGCGTCGTCTTGCAGCAGCTCTGCTCATCATCACGCTCCCCCTGGGCATGGCAGCATGCCACGGCACGAAGTCCCGTAAGGCCACCCCCAGCACTCCGGCGCCCGCTGCAACCGCCAACGCCAACCCGACGCAGGCTCCCGTTCCCACGCAGGCTCCCGTTCCCACGCAGGCCCCCGTTCCCACGCAGGGCCCCATCCCCTCCGGCCAGTCCGTCGACGAGGCCTGCGGCCTAGTCGACAACCAGCTAAGGTCGTTCGCCAACAGCTACACCAACCCCAGCGACTCCGCACAGGCGCTGGCAGCTGCTGAGGCCACCATCAGCGCCCTAAATTCTCCGCAGATCACCAACCCCGATGTGAAGCAGGCATCCGGCAAGGTGGCCGCAGCGCTCTCTGATATGGTCAACTTCGGCAAGAAGTACCAGTCGAACCCGAATGCCGCCGACCAGAAAGAGGCTGAGCGATTGATGGAGAACCTGACCACGTCGCTGTACTCGCTGGGCAACCTGTGCCCCTCGCTGATGAAGAAATGAAGCGCTTCTGAGCACTCAGTCATCGATCACATAGCGTTGGAGGGGCGGCCCGATGGGCCGCCCCTCCTCGCGTCAGTACGTGAGTGGGCGTCAGTCACGCACTCACAGGCGCCTCACTATGAGACCTTGCAGGTGGTCTGCAGCGTACGCAGGGACTGGGAGAAATCGGTGTAAAGCTGCTGGGCCTCTGCCTTCACCTCATCCGTCGGCTCGGTGCCGGCATGCTCGTAGTAGAAGGTCTGAATAGCCTTCGCCTTAGTGGCGGCTTCGGTGGTGATCGGCTTCAGTTCGGAGTTGGTGATCTTGTCGGAACTCAGCGCCTCGATGATGGAGGCGATGCCCTGGAGCGCCTGGTCCTCGTCAACCGGGTTCAGACCTGCGAGGCCGGTCTCGAGGTCAGCGATGAGGATCTTGCAGGCTTCCTCCTTGGTCTGACCCTCTGCGGCCTTCGTAGGTTCGGCGCTGGGCGAGGCAGGAGCCGAAGCCGAAGCGGTGGCCTCCTGAGTGGGCGCAGAACCGCGCGCGGAATCGGACTTGGCGGTGTTGCATGCGGCCAGACCGAGGGGCAGAGTGGCGACGACCAGGGCAGCGATAAGGCGACGCTTCATGGTGTTCTCCTCACAATTGATGATGGGTACTACTCCAGTCTAATCGCCTTCTCTCGACATTCGACCCATCGGTCAGTGATGCCAGCCATAAACGCACACAAAATCACCGGGACCGTTTGATCCCGGTGATTTCGTCTAACGAGATTCGCCCTTCAACCAGCTGACGAGGATGAACGATTACCCCGCCCCGGCCTCTTCCATTCAGGCCTGTCCGCCGTTCTTCCAGCGACGGAAGAACATCGCCAGCAGCGCGCCGGACAGGTTGTGCCACACGGAGAACACGGCTGCCGGGAGCGCGGTTTCCGGGGTGGCGGCGAAGTGGGTCTTCGCGAGGGTCGCCGCGAGCGCCGAGTTCTGCATGCCAACCTCGATCGCGGTCGTGCGCGCAGCCTTGTCGGAACCGCGCCCCACGCGCCCGGCCAGGTAGCCGAACAGATAGCCCAGCAGGTTGTGACAGATGACCACCGCGATGATGAGGGCGCCCGACGTGAGGATCTTGTCGACCGAGCCCGAGACGACGACGACCAGCACGTAGCAGATACCCAGCACGGAGATCCAGGGCAGAAGCGGCAGGATCTTCTCCACGAACTTGCCGGCGAGGAAGCGGACGATGAAGCCGCCCAGCACGGGGGCGAGGACCATCAGCAGGATGTTCTTGGCCATTGCCGCGCCATCAACCGGCATGCGCGAACCCACCAGCCAGGCGGTGAGCAGCGGCGTCATGAGGGGTGCGAGCAGCGTCGAGATCGAGGTCATGGTGACCGACAGGGCGACGTCCGCCTTTGCCAGATAGGAGATCACGTTCGAGGCCGTACCGCCGGGGGCGCAGCCGACGAGGATGACGCCGACGGCGACCGCGTCGGGGAGGCGGAACACGTAGCACAGGGCCCAGCCGACGAGGGGCATGATCAGGTACTGGGCGACAACACCCACGAGCACGGGCAGCGGACGCTTCACGATGAGCCCGAAGTCGGGCAGCGTCAGGGTTAGGCCCATGCCGAACATGATGACGCCGAGGGCCCAGTTGACGCCGGGGGCCAGCGGCTTAAAGGTCGCGGGCGTGACCATCGCGATGGCGAAGGCCGCCAGAATCAGCAGCGGAAAAACCGTAACGGCGATGCGAGCGCTGCGGTCCTCTGAGGACAGAGTCGGAGATTGAGTTGTAACTGCGTCTGATGTGGACATGCCCCCATATTTCACCGATCGTTGAATTGTTCCCTTCCGCATCTCACGTTGTGATCAGCTCAGTATTGAGCCTCACAGGACTACTTCACTAAGCTAAGGCTATGCACAGTGCAGCGCCGCAGACTCGGAACGCATCCCAACGCCCCACGGGTGGCGGACCCGACCGCACGCCGGGGCGACCCCAGGGGCGCCCGAAGCCGCGTCACCATAAGAACCCCCGCATGCGCGATCTGCAACGCAACGGCTGGCTCTCCGACCAGCACGGCGCATGGACGATGATGGCCTTCCCTCCACTGCTCGGCTGGGCGCTATCCTTCACCTTCTCGTGGCTGGTCATCCTCATGTTCCTCGCGTGGGCGATGGCATTCCAGATGTTCTCGGCCGTGTGCCTGTGGGTCAAGACCCCCGCGAAGCGTCGCAGCCGCATCGTGCCCGCGATCATCACCTACGGCGTCCTCGCGGCCGTTCCCGGCATCACGCTGCTCGCGATGCGTCCCCAGCTGCTGTGGTGGGCCATCGCCTTCGCGCCGCTGGCCTCGTCCGCGATCTACCTGGTGTGGCAGGGGCGTGAGCGTTCCCTGGGCGCCCGAGCCGCCTCGATCCTGGCGAGCTCCATCATGGGACCCGTCGCTTTTTCGCTGGCGATCGCGGAGGGTTCGCCGGCATCAGTGACACTCCACGCGTGGGCGACGTGCGTCGCGTTCGGCCTGCACTACATCGCTACGGTTCCGCTGGTGCGCTCGATGATCCGAGGCCGGAAGGACCCGCGCTGGGCGGTGGGTTCTACACTGCTGCACGCGGCGTTCACGCTCGGCGCGGCCGTGGCGTGGTGGTTCGGCGCGCTGGCGATCTGGCCTGTCATCATGTGGGCGTTCCTGACGGTTCGCGCGTGGGTGATGCCGACGATCAGTCGAAGGCGGGCGCGTCCGCTCTCGCCCAAGCTCATCGGATTCAGCGAGCTCGGCTGGTCATTTCTCCTCATCGCTTCCCTGTTGGTCCCGTAGGCTCACCCTCCCCGGATGCCGCCCGCGCAAGCCGCCGCCCGCGCGAGGCGCCCGCGCACCCCGTAGGCCGTCATCCGCGCCGCCGCCCGCGCGGTGATCCTGCTACAGGGTGATGCCTTCGGCGCGCGCGAAGTCGGCGGCCACGGATAGGAACCGGTCGTTTTGTTCGCGCGAGCCCACGGACACGCGCACGCCTTCGCGGAACGGGCGCACGATGAGGCCGACGCGGGCGCAGGCATCGACGAGGCCGTAGACGCTCCCGCGCAGCAGGTAGAAGTTCGACTGGGTGTCCGGGATGTCGTATCCGAGCTCGCGAAGGGCGGGGACGATGCGCTCGCGTTCGGCGACGATCTCTGCGACCGCGCGCTGGACAGCCTCGGCGTCCGCGAGGGAGGCGAGGGCAGCGGCCAGCGCGAGGGAGTTGACGCCAAAGGGCACGAGGAGGGACGAAATGGCGCCGGTCACCTCGGGGTCTGCGATGGCGTAGCCGACGCGCACGCCGGCCAGCGCGTGGGCCTTGGAGAAGGTGCGCATGACGACGACGTTGGGGTGCTCCTCGATGAGGGGAACCGCGCTGCGCACGCCGGGCTTGGTCGCGAAGTCGATGTAGGCCTCGTCGACGATGATCATGACGTCGTCGGGGGCGTCCGCCACGAAGGAGGCGATCTCCTCGTAGGTGAGGGCCGGGCCGGTCGGGTTGTTCGGAGAGCAGAGGATGACGGCGACGGTGTCGGGCGTGATCGCTTCGCGCATCGCGACGAGGTCGTGGCTGCCGTCCGGGAGGAGCTCCACGGGCACGGGGTCGGCGCCCACGGTTGGAACGGCGATCGGGTAGGACTCGAAGGAACGCCACGGGTAGACGACCTGGGTGCCGGGTTGGCAGACGGCGGACAGCGCAGCCACGAGGATTGCCGAGGAGCCGGTGCCGACGCACACCTGGTCGGCGCCGACCCCGAAGCGCTGTCCGAGCGCCTCGCGCAGGGGCGCGGCCGTCAGGTCGGGGTACCGGTTGATTGTGTCGAGCTCGCGGGCAATCGCCTCCAGGACGGCGGGGCTGGGCGGGGTCGGCATTTCGTTGGACGAGATTTTGACGGCGTCGGGCGCTGACTTGCTGGGCTTGTAGCGGGGCAGGGAGAGGACGGCGGGCCGGAAGCGCAGGTTGCTCATGTGTGTAGTCCTATCCCATGGGGGTGCGCCGTGCAAGCAACGTCCCACTGCGCAAGAATGAACAAATGGATTTCATTGCTCGACTCGTTGCCACGATGGCCGGCCTGTGGGTGACGACGCTCCTGGTCCCGTCGATCTCCGTCACGTCGACGACGGCATCAGGAACCGTGATTGCCCTCGCCGTCATCGCTTTCGTGTTCACGCTGGTCAACTCGATCATTAAGCCCGTCGTCAAGACGCTGGCTTTCCCCCTATACCTCCTGACCTTCGGCCTGTTTGCCCTGGTGACGAACTCGCTGCTCTTCGCGCTGACGGGGTGGCTGTCCACGTCGCTGGGTATTCCCATGACGACGGGCGGCTTCTGGTCGTGCCTGGCGGGCGCCGTCATCACGTCGGTGGTTGCCTCCCTCGTGTCGGGCGTCCTGCGCGACAAGGAAGACAAGCGAGACTAGGTCGGACCTGCCTCCTCTTCGGGGCGCATCATTTGTCGGTGATGCGCCTCGTTTGGTAGTGGTGGACGGTGGTTTGTGTGCGTTCGGTCAGCCCGAGCGCCTGGGTGCGGCGGGCCTCGGCGGCCGCGAGCGCCCCGAGGCCCGGGTCGGTCGAGGTCTTGGCGGCGTTCAGGGAGCTGCGGATCTCTTCGACGTAGACGGGGGCGGAGTGTGAGCAGGGGACGGGGTCGGTCCCATCGCAGGCGGCCTGGTAGTCGTGGAACATGACAGTGGTGACGTTGTCTCCTTGCGTGGCGTAGCCGTCGAGGCCGGGGACGATGTCGCCAGAGTTTTCGTAGGAGAGAACGGGGACGTCGGTCGGGGCGATGGTGGCTGTCGGGGATCCGGCGGTGACGACGGAGACGACGTTGTAGCGGGAGCGCACATCCGGGTCGGCGGCCAGTTGGGCGGCCATGATACCTCCTTGGGAGTGCCCGGCGAACTCGACGGCTTCGCCGGGTGCGATGCCCGCGTCCTTCATCGCCTCCTGGATGGCATAGAACTGGTCGGAGTCCATGCCGCCGACGCCCTGGAGGTTGGTGAGCATGTCCTGCGGCCCATCCGTGCCCACTGTGAAGGACTGCGTGCCGCGGATATCGACGGTCCACGAGCGCGTCTGCGTCCCGTCCTCCCCCGTCGTGACGTGCTCCTCGATGGCGATCTCGCCGTTGTTGGCGTCGCCACCGTGCATGTCGACGATGTGCTCGATGAGGTCGGCGCTGGTCGGCGCCCCCTCGTAGTGAGTGTCGGGCGCCGCATCCGGCATCGACTCCTGCGTCTCAGCCGTTCGCTGCCGAAGCTCACCTGGCCATTTCTTCAGGCCGATTCCGCCGTAGTGGACGCGCATGTCTCCGCTGGCTGACTTGACCACGACCCCGTAGCTCGCGCCGTTCTCCCGCCGACAACCGGTCCACCACGCGGCGGCGAGTGCTGCTACGCCTGAAGCCGAGGCCGTCGATGTGGAGTTGAGGTCCTGGCTGACGCCGAAACCGAAGAATGACAGGCCACGCGCAACGTCCCTGAATACGGGTACCGAGTTGACGTCCAGGGCGAATCGGCCGAGGTCGCGCTGGAAGCGAGCGCCCGACATGTCGTCCTTGTGCACGTAGAACAGGAGGCCGTCGATACCAGTGTTGATCAGATCCCTGTTTCCCACAAACGATGCCGCGGGAGGGTTGAGTACCGTTGGTAGCCAGGGAAGCCCCAGGTTATGTGCCGCGTCCTGCTGCCCATGAAAGAGGGCGCTCGACACCGCGCCCGCGAGGCCTCCCGTGGCATAGAACCTGGCCATGCCGATTGGGGTGAGTTGCGGTCCCATCGGGCTGCCGGGGACGGCCTCCCACAGCGACGCTCCCGCCTCCGCGTCCCCGTAGGTCAGGGATGCGTCCTGGAGCTTCCACAGCAGCTCGTCGATGCGGGATTCGAGGGTGTCCAGCGCGGCCAGCGCCCCGCGGATCGCGTCGGCGAGGGCTGTGCCGGCCAGCGGGTTGGCGGGAGTGGCCGCCTCCGTCTCCCATAGGGCCGTGGTGAGGGCGCCCCGGGCGGGTTGGATGATCAACAGCTTTTTGTATGTCAGTATCGTGTGTTCGGCGCACAGCTCGTTGACGTCGACGCTGAAGGGGCCGGAGACGACGGACACGTCGCGATGGGGATCGAAGGACACGGTCACCATCTCCCCGACAGGGCCATGTCGATGCCGACCTTGCATGAGGTCGACATGGCACGCTGTGCGGCAGCCAGCGTCTTGGCGCATTCCGATTCGAATGAGGGGACCAGGTCCAGGGCCTGGGAGATCTCATCGAGGACCGTGTGGGCCTGGGCGACGGCCTCGTCGCGCCTGGCCCGGTATCCATCTCCGGCCGTCCCCATCCACTGGGGGCACGAGGCATCCGAGAGCACTGCGCGCAGGTCGTCGACGAGGCCGTGGGCGGAGTTGAGGGGCCCGGCGGGCCCGAGCGCATCGATGAGCATGGGGACTCCCTTCGTTGGAAGCGTTGTCGTGACAATCAAGACGCTACGCGCGAGGCGAGGCGGGTCGCTACCCACCGACGCGCACCTGTGGATGGGCGCCGGCTGGGTGCTCCCCCTGTGGATGGGCGCCTCATTCATGCTCCCCCTGTGGATAGCCGATCCGTCCGCGCCTGCCCTGTGGACGGCGGGCGGGTACCCCGGCGGAAGGCCCCGCGAGCGAAGAACCGCATGACCCGGCCCCGGCCTCGTGCGTTACCCACGCCACGAACCGCCGCGCGGACTGAGCGTCCCGAAGGCCCACCGTTCTGGGAAGATAGGGGGTATGAGCGACACGATGACACTGTTCTCCACTGCCCACGGCTATTCGGACTTGGCGGGCGGGGGTGAGCCGCTCAGCCCGCTGGACGGGCGCTACCGCGCGGTGGCCGCGCCGCTGGCGAACTACCTGTCCGAGGCGGGCCTGAATCGCGCGCGCGTGCACGTCGAGATCGAGTGGCTGATTTTCCTGCTCGACAACTCGGTCCTGCCGGGCGCGCCGACGCTGACGGACGCGGAGCGCGACTATCTGCGCGCGCTGCCCCGCGATTTCGGAGCCGAGCACATCAAGCGCCTGGGCGAGTTCGAGGCCGTCACCCGCCACGACGTCAAGGCCGTCGAATACCTGATCGGCGAGTATCTGGAGGCCGCGGCCAGCAAGCTGGGCGAGGGCACGTCCCTGCCCTCGCTGCGCGAGGTCGTCCACATCTTCTGCACCTCCGAGGACATCAACAACCTGGCTTACGCGCTGACGATTAAGGCGGCGACAGAGCAGGTGTGGCTGCCGTCGATCCGCGCGCTCCTGGATCGCCTGCGCGGCTTGGCCGAGGCCGGGGCGGCCGTCCCGATGCTGGCGCACACGCACGGCCAGCCGGCGA
>ERZ773180.456-NODE-456-length-24622-cov-8.775675_pt1 | contig 24622 bp, 29 predicted proteins | sample MGYA00511080_ERZ773180 | MGnify/ENA primary metagenome ERZ773180 (study PRJEB29015, sample SAMEA2738175) | human oral metagenome | biome: human oral; feature: human-associated habitat; material: saliva | place: China | collected 2178 ...
TCAATAGCAATGTATAAATTTACAGAAAAATAATAAGAAATAAAGGTCTAGTTTGCAATTTAATTGTAGACTAGACCTTTTTTATAATTTGTTTAGCTTATTTACCTTTAACGTCTATCTACTAAACGAGAGAACTTACTTTATACGTCATCTCGACTGGAACGAAGCGAAGCTGAGTGTAATGGAGAAATCTCATACTTTTGCTTTAGCAAAAGTAAATGTATCGAAGATACATACAATATAGAAGAAAAAGTTTTTTAGATAATTTTGTTGTAATTGCATATAGATTTTTTTAATTATATAAGTCCTTTACAGGACTTACTATTATTTGTAAACAAATAATAGTTGAGATTTCTCCACTTCACTTCACTACGTTTCGTTTCGGTCGAAATGACGTGTAGGGGGATTTTCTTCTCAAAGTGCTATGACGTGAAACATTTCAATTAATAAAATATATAAATAAAAAAAACAGGGTAAACCCTGCTTTTTTGTCTTAGTATGGATGCATTTAAGCATTAATAAAGTTTTCTATTTTTTCTTTTAATTCGTCGTATTCAAATCCACCTTTAATAGCAACCATTTCAAGAGTTGCAATATCTTTCATCATAGCGAAAAGTTCTTCGTTATCAAGATTTGAATATTCTGGATTTAAAGTCTTTAGGAAGTTTTTAACTTCAGGATAATTTTCTACTAATTCACCAATTTTTGTGCTTCTTTCTAATTTCATTTTTAATTCTCCTTTATATTTGATTTTATTAATTATTTTTTATTGTAATAATATTATAATCTAATTTAGAATGAAAATCTGTTGCATTTGAAACGAAAATAAAAAAATTCATAAAAAAATTCATAAAAAAATTCCTATGAGCAAAACTCATAGGAATTGGTCGGGGTGAGAAGATTCGAACTCCCGGCCCCATGGTCCCAAACCACGTGCGCTACCAAACTGCGCTACACCCCGTTACGATTACCTACATATTATATACCTTTTATTTTGATTTGTCAACACTTTTTTAAATTTTTTTGTTTAAATCATTGGTAATATAATATTTTAATCGCAATTATTTGTTTTTTTGGTGTAAGTTTATTATATCCATTGTTGTTGGTTTATCTTTGAGATATGTTTTTATAACTGCAAAAGTTTCTCTGAAATATGATGAGACAAAAGCTCCTGTTGGTGTTTTTGCAGGAACAGTTTTTGCTAAAACTCCAAATCTATAAAGTATAAGTTTTGCTCTAAATAAATGATAACTTGATGAAATTACCATAATTTCTGAAGGTTTTTTATCAAGTTTTTCAAGGGCAAATTTTATGTTTTCAAAAGTGTTTTTGCTTTTTGTTTCAAGGATTAATCTATCTTTATCAATTCCCTTTTCAATTAAGTATTTTTGCATATATTCAGCTTGAGAAAACTCGTTGTTATTTTCTTTTCCTCCACAAAGAACAGCCTTTGCTGTTTTGTGTTTGTTTAAGTATTCGATTGTTGTATCCAGTCTATTTATTAAAGTTTTTGAAAGATTTCCATTATTTGCCTTTGCTCCAAGAACTAGAACATAATTTTCATAAGTATCCATATCATTTTTTTGTGAAGCGAAAATTAACGATTGAATAAGGATTATTAAGCAAAAACCTACGAATAGAAAAAATTTAAATAGTCTTTTCATAGTGCCTCCTTAAATGTGATTTTCTAGCTGTTTAACAAATGCTTCTAAGAATATTTGTTCTTCATTTGAAAATCTGTTAAAAATTGGTGAGTCAATATCCAACACACCAAATAATTTATTGTCTTTAAATATTGGAATTACAATTTCTGAATTACTCTTGCTATCACAGGCGATATGACCTTCAAAATTGTGAACATTTTCGATATTTAAAGTCTTTTTAAGACTTGCGCTTGTTCCACAAACACCTTTTCCATTTTGAATTCTAACACATGCTGGAAGTCCTTGAAAAGGTCCTAGAACAAGAGTATCTGTCTTTTCATCTAGTATATAAAATCCTACCCAATTAATTTTTTCTAAAAAGAAATTTAATAGGGCAGACGCATTTGATAAATTTGCTATTGTATTTTCTTCGTTATTACATAATTCGTAAAGATCTTTTATTAAATAGGAGTATTGTTCTCCTAAGTTTCCTTCATATTTAATTGGATTAAACATATAACTCTCCTTTTTGGTTAATATAATAATATTAACATAAAAGTCTATTAATTTCTAGTTTAATACTCAATTTAATACTCAATTTAATACTAAAAGCTGACTAAAAAGTCAGCTTTTTTAAATTAAGTCTGATAAACTATTCATATTGCATTCGTTAAGCAAGTCTTTTATGCCTGTTTTTATTTCTTCTCTATCAAAATCATGTTCGTTTAAGAATTTTGAACTCTTTTCATTTAGATGTGAATAAAATAAAAGTCCTATTAATAAACTATCTTGAGTTTTGAATTTTATTAGGTTAAATAAAGCATCTTCTGCTTCATTTATATTACCAGCATCAATTTTTGATTTTAAATCTTTTAAAATTTCCTTACTTGCTTCTAGTTTCAACAGTTTTTCTGGTGAAGAATTTTTGTCGATTTTAAAGACAAATTCTAAAATCATACTTATCCATTCTTCAATTTTTCTCATTATATAATCGTTTTTTAGCATATTTTCTCCTAGTCAACTACTTCAAGAAATGCTTTAAAAAAGTATAAAGTTGAAATGATTAAACCTAGATTTAAAAGTAACCACAATCCTACTTTTTTTGAATATCTTGAAAAGTAAGCTCCTTCTGCTCCAACTATCTGTGGGAAAAAGAATCCTAAATACAAAATATAATCTGGCAGATGAATTCCTTGTCCTGTTTCAAAGGATTTTACATATAGGAGTAAAACTGATTCCACTATAGCACCAATTAAAAATAGTATTATTGATAAATTTTCTTTTTTCATATTAAACCTCCAGAAATCAATATAAAATACATTATAAAATACAATTCTGTTATTGTGATAATATTTTTACTAAATTATTTTAATTTAAATTTAATAAAATCAATATGAAAATCATAATACTTTTAATATTAAATGTAATTAAGAAAAGAATTACAGATATTATAGAGTAAATTTTACTTGATTTTCTTGTAAAATACATTGAGAGCCCAAGCAAAATAAAAGTTGTTATATATAATATATAAAAATATATCGAACTCAAATTATCTACCCAATTTGTAAAATGAATTACAATAAATGATAATACTATGATACAAAATGAAATCAAAGATAGAGTAAAAACTATTTTTGGTAAATTTTTGTTATTTGCTTCCATAGTAACCTCCTTTATTTAGAAGAATCTAAAAAAGTTTCTTAAATTCCTCTTGTGCTAAAATAAGCTCGTGAGTCATTGCAGGATCGAAAGAAGTGTGACCTGAAATAGGGAAAATCAATTTTGAATTATTTAGTTTTTCATGCAATAAATAAGCTCCAACAGGTCTGCAATCTACATCATATCTGCCATGAACAATTATTGTAGGAATATTCTTAATCTTATCAACATTATTTAAAATGTAATTTTCTTCAAAGAAACAATGATTTACAAAGTAATGGCATTCCATAATCGCCATTGAAATATCTTCATCAGTGATTTCTTCCGAAATAACTCTCGGTTCAAGAGCAACAACTGAATTTTCAAATGCACTGAAAGATTTTCCGTATTTTTTCTTTGTTTCGTAATCGTCTGAAGTTAAGTATTTATAGTAACTTTTAATATAATCTTTTCTTTCTTCTTCGTTAAAAGGAGATTTAAAGATTTCAAAAGCTTCAGGGAAGAACATTCCTGCTCCACCTTGATATAACCACTTAACATCTTCATCTCTTCCTAAGAAAATTCCTCTTAATATTAAACCTACAACGCTTTGTGGATAATTTTCTGCATAATATAAGGAAAGTGTAGTTCCCCAAGAACCACCATAAACAAGCCATTTATCAATCTTTAAATGTTCTCTTATCTTTTCCATATCCTTTGCAAGATTTTGTGTATTATTGTCTTTTAATTCCAAAAATGGTTTACTTTTACCGCAACCTCTTTGGTCGATTGTTATAATTCTATAAAAAGATGGATCTAAAAATCTTTTAGATTTGTCGCCACATCCACATCCAGGTCCGCCGTGAACAAATACAACTGGAGCTCCGTTAGGATTTCCGGATTGTTCGTAATAAACTTCGTGAATATCATCAACCTTTAAATGTCCTTTATCGAATGATTCAAATTCAGGAAAAAGTGTCTTAAATTCCATATTTACCTCCTAATTAGCTATTTAGTCTATACTATAATAAATAAAATCTTTTGTCAAGTTGTATTTTTATCTAAATAGGGTAAAATTACTACTATGTTAAATTAGGAGGTTTTTATGGTAGGAATAATAGCTGGTTGCCTAACAACTTTTGCGTTAGCACCACAAGTTATAAAGTTAATGAAATATAAAAATACAAAGTCAATCTCATTGATTATGTGTATTATGCAAATAACAGGTGTATTTCTTTGGTTAGTTCATGGACTAATGATAAATGATTTTGCAGTAATTTTTGCAAATGCAGTCTCTTTTATTTTTATATCAATTATACTTTTATACAAAATCAAATATAAATAGATTTATAACTAAAAATATGTTAAAATATACTTAGAGTAAAATTTACTTAATAATTTTTAAGGAGCGAAAATATGGATTTACAAAAATTTAACAGAATCAAAAACGATGAAGGTTTTATAGCAGCTTTAGATCAAAGTGGTGGAAGTACACCAAAAGCGCTTAGATTATATGGTATAAACGAAGATGCTTATTCAAATGAAGCTGAAATGTTCGATTTAATTCACGAAATGCGTTCAAGAATTGTTACTTCAAAGGCGTTTAATAAAGAACGTATATTAGGAGCAATTCTATTTGAAATGACAATGGAAAGAAAAGTTAACGGTAAATTCACTCCGGACTATTTATGGAATGAAAAAGGAATAGTTTCATTTTTAAAAGTTGACAAAGGCTTAGCAGAAGAAAAAGATGGTGTTCAACTTATGAAAGAAATTCCAAATTTAGCTGAAATAGTAAAAAAAGGCGTTGAATATGGAGTTTTTGGAACAAAAATGCGTTCAGTAATAAAAAAAGCAAACGAAGAAGCTATCAAAGAAGTTGTAGCTCAACAATTTGACTTTGCAAAACAAATTATCGCAGGAGGACTTGTTCCAATAGTTGAACCTGAAGTTGATATAAATTCAGATGAAAAAGAAAAATGCGAAGAAATTTTAAAAAGAGAAATTTTAAAAGAACTTGATAAATTAGAAGAAGGACAAGAAGTAATGTTAAAACTTACATTACCAACTGTTCCTAATTTCTACAAAGAATTAGTTGACCATAAGAGAGTTATTAGAGTTGTTGCTCTTTCAGGGGGATATTCAAGAGAAGAATCAAATGAACTTCTTGCTAAAAACCATGGAGTTATCGCAAGTTTCTCAAGAGCTTTATCAGAAGGACTTAATGTAAATCAAACTCAGGAAGAATTTGACAAAATGTTGGACAGCTCAATTCAAAGTATATTTGAAGCATCAATAAAATAGTTTATAATACAGCCGAGAAATCGGCTGTTTTTTTATGGGATAATTTAAGAAAAAATTAAAAAAATGTTGACAGATATATCGAAGTGTGATATATTATAGATACATCGAGATACGATACATAATAATTTGATATAAGGAGTCAAATATGGATTTAAAATTAAAGAAAATATATGCGCCTATGTCAGAAACTGCCTTTTATATTCTGTTTAGTTTACAAGTTCCTAATCATGGATATGGTATAGGGCAGGAAGTCAAAAAAATGACTCAAAATGAAATAAATATAAGTCCGGGAACAATGTATGGAACTTTGTCAAAAATGGAAAAAGACGGACTTATCACTTTCGTTAGAGAAGAAGATAAAAGAAAAATTTATTTAATAACTGAAATAGGTAGAGAAATATTAAATTTAGAATTAGATAGAATAAAAAGATTGTATAAAAATAGCATTGGAGATGAATATTATGGCTAGAAGAAAAACTAAAATAAGATTTTTTACAATTGGTGATTATGTTGAAATAGAAAAATGGCTAGAGGAAAATCATAGAAATGGCTGGAAGTTAGTTAAGTCTAGATTTCCTTGTTTCTTCATTTTTGAAGAATGTAAGAAAGAAGACTCAAATTATAGATTAGATTTTAAAAATGAAAAAGTAACAGAAGATTATGTACAAATGTATAAGGACTATGGTTGGGAATATATAGGTTCCTGTTTTGGTTGGAATTACTTTAGAAAAATAAATATTAATGATGATTCAGAAGCTGAAAAAGAGATTTTTTCTGATTCTGAATCTAAACTAAATATGATTAATCATATTTTTAAAACTAGAATGTTTCCTTCATTAACTTTTTTCTTTATCGCTATAGGTGTAAATGTTTTAAGACTTACTAATGATACTCATAGAACTGTAGATATATATTTTGGAGTATTTTTTCTAATTTTATTTTTGATATACTTATTTGCTTTTGTTCATTGTTTAATTAAACTAAAAAGGTTGAAAAAAGAATTAGAAAGATAAAATTTTTTAAAAATTCTGAAATTGAATTTAATAAGAATATAATTAAATAATTTATAATACAGCCGAGAAATCGGCTGTTTTTTTATGTAAAAATTTATGTTGAAATAAAAGTATATATAATGTAAAATATATAGGAAATGAAATGCTAAAAAGTTATTGATTTAAAAAGTTTAAATAATATATTTTATAGGAGGCTTTATGTTATTAATAATAGCAATTGGAGGGGTCATTTTCACGATAATTGGTCGTGTTATGGAAATTCAAAATAGGAGTTTCATATTTTATAAACTTATAAGTTATTTAATAGCAATATCATGCTTAATTAAATTTATTTACGATGTTATAAAATATGATAGTTACTTTACTAATACAAGTTGGGAAGCATTTTTTGAAGTAGCATCAACGGATTATAGAAGAATATTGATTTATGTTCTTATAATATTTATTTTTAATCTTATTCCTAGTTCGTTTTTTAAAAAATAATTAGAAAGTTGGTGTAGAATGAGTGATTTTAATATAAATGAAATGCTTGAAATGCAAAGAATATTACAAGATAAGTATAAGGATAAATGGGAAAAAATCTGTCCAGAAGTTGGCAAGAATAAACTACTATGGATGATTGGTGAAATTGGAGAAGTTATAGATATAATAAAAAAGAACGGAGATGAAAAATCTCTTAAAGACAAAGAACTTCGTAAACATTTAGTAGAAGAAATGGCAGATGTTCTTATGTATTACAATGATGTTCTTCTTTGCTATGGAATAGATGCTGAGGAACTAAAAGAAGCATATACGACAAAATTTGAAAAAAATATGAAACGTTGGTAGAGAAAATGTGTTTGATTTGTGAAAGAATAAAAAGAATTAAAGATTGTACAAATCCTTATTTTGTTAAGGAATTAGAAACAGGATATGTTGTTCTAGGAGATAATCAACATTTTAAAGGATATACTATTTTTTTGTGTAAAGTTCATAAAACCGAATTATTTGAACTAGATAAAGATTTTAAAATAAAATTTTTGGAGGAAATGTCTCTTGTTGGAGAATCGGTAGCAAAGGCTTTTGACTGTGAAAAAATGAATTATGAATTACTTGGAAATGGAGATTCTCATCTTCATTGGCATTTATTTCCGAGAATAACTGGAGATATAGGAGAATATGGTAACAAAGGTAGAGGACCTGTTTGGTGGTACCCAATGGAAAAAATGTATGATGATTCTACGAGACCAACATCAGAGGAACTCAAATCAATGAAAGAAAAGTTGTTGGAAAAATTAGACAGCATTTTGAGTAGGTAGAATATTATATTAAACCTATCGAATTCAATAGGTTTGAAAAACCACTTATTAATTCTATAAGTAGTTTTTGTTGTATAAAATTTGAAGTTATATTTTAAAAAAGGCGATAGAAATATCGTCTTTTTTGTTGTGGAAATGAGATTGACGTGAAACTTTTGTTTTATAGAATTTCTAATAATAATACTTGAAGTTAATTTACTGTTCATGTCTATCTATTAAACAAAGGTACTTCCTTTACACGTCATCTCGACCAACGTGGAGAGATCTCACACTTTTGCCATAGCAAAAGTGAATGTATCGAAGATACATAAAATATATAAAAAAAAAAGTGTTTTAGATAAATTAGTTGCAATTATATATAGATTTTTTGTTTTTATATAAGTCCTTTACAGGACTTACTATTATTTGTAAACAAATAATAGTAGTGAGATCTCTCCACTACGTTACACTCCGGTCGAGATGACGTGTTAGGGGCATTGTTTTACAAGTTGCTATAATTGAATGAAATATATTCTTATGATATAATCAGAATAAAGTATTTGCAATGAAAATTTAGATATAATCTTCTTAAACAGAAAGGAGTAAAAAATGGTTTTAAATGAAAAACAATTAATATACGGTTATGATTATTACTTCAAAAATGAAAATAGACCTAGAAGTATTGTTGAAGTTTCTGAATATAATGGTGAAAGTGCAATTATAATAAATTGTACTCAGTTAGATGATAGTTCTAATTCAAAGTACAAAACTGCAAAGGCAAGAAAAAATGTTGTAAATGAATGGTGTGATTTTTTAATTAAAAATCCAACGGCTTTTACAGAACTTACATTTTGTACAAGAATGCCACAAGAGTTGTTTAATGCGGTTTGTTCACAACAAAATCTTAAAAAATTATATATAAAATGGGGAGTTTATCCAGATATATCAAAGATTTCAAATCTTGTTAATCTTGAATTTCTTCATTTAGGTTCAGGTTCAAGTGTAGGGAGTGTTGAACCAATTTCGAAATTAGAAAATTTAGTAGCTTTAACTGTTGAAAATTTTCAAAAAATTCTTGACTATACTCCACTTACAAATTTAAAAAAATTGGAAAGTCTTACAATTGAGGGAGATAGCTTTGCTCCGAAAAACATTCACATAGATTCTATTGATTTTTTGAAAGATATGAAGCAATTAAGATTTTTTAGATTTTTTACAAGTGTTGTAAAAAGTAAAGACTATACTCCGCTTTTGAGTCTTGAAAATATAGAGCATTTATCTATAAAGCCGTCTAAAGAAGTTAATGAATTATATGATGATATACTTAAACTTCCTAAATTAAAATATGGAACAATTGTATTCAATCCCGAATTTTATAAAAAATAGAAATTGAGGTGATATAATGAAAAACGTAGTTATATACATACATGGAAAAGGCGGAAATTCTACAGAAGTAGAATATTATAAAAAATTTTTTAATGATGAATATAAAATTATTGGCTTTGATTACAAATCTGAATTTCCTTGGGATGCCAAGATAGAATTTTCAATTTTTTTCGATACTATAACTCGTAATTGCGATGATATCTACCTAATAGCAAATAGTTTGGGTGCTTATTATTCTATGCTGTCCTTATCGGATAAGAAAATTAAGAAAGCTATGTTTATTTCGCCCATTGTCGATATGGAAAAACTAATTTTAAATATGATGAATTTGACTAATGTTTCAGAGGAAGAATTATATAATAAAAAAGAGATTGCAACATCTTTTGGAGAGACTTTATCTTGGGAATATCTTAGCTATGTTAGGGATAATCCATTAGTTTGGAATGTGCCAACAGATATTCTCTATGCAGAAAATGACAATATAACTTCTTTAGAAACAATGACGAATTTTGTTGATAAGACTAATTCAAGACTTACTATTATGAAAAATGGAGTGCATTATTTTCATACTGAAGAACAAATGAATTTTTTGGATAATTGGTTTAAAAAATATATTTTTGAATAAAATTAAATTTCTATATAAAAACAGTTGTTATAAATTAAAAAAATGGTATAATTAAAATCGTATTAAATTTAGTATTTATATAGAAAGAAGGGAAATTTATGAATCAAAAAACTCTTAAAATTTTGGGATGGATAGCAACATGTACGGCAATGCTTATGTATATATCCTATTTCCCACAAATTATTAATAATTTGAAAGGTAATAAAAGTGGATTTTTACAACCTATGGTTGCTGCAATCAACTGTATTTTATGGTGCAGTTATGGATTTTTTCAAAAGAAAAAAGATTGGCCAATTATTGTTGCCAATGTGCCAGGAGTTGTTTTTGGAACAATCGCCGCAATTACAGCTCTATAAGAAGATAAAATGTCGATATTATAAAAAAATATCGACATTTTTTGTTAAAAAAATGATTTATTTATGGTTTTTAGTAAAAAATTGCTATTAATAAAAAATTTTATGACTAAAAGCTATAAAAATATTTGACTTTTACAAGACAAAATGATACAATTTAAAGTGATTATTTAGAGAAATTTTTAATTTTGAATAATAATTAAATAAATTCAAGGAAAATTTTAAAAAAGGAGGAATTTAATGAACAAGAATTTAAAAAAGATCGTTCTTTGTATGGCTTTATCTACAAGTGTTCTAGTTTCTGGAAATACCGTTAAATATTTTAACGTGATAGATACAGTTAAAGCTGACGAGAACGTAACAACAACACCTGTAATTACAGATCCAAATAATGCGTCAATTACAGATGCTCCGTTCAACAAAGCGGGTTATGCATTAGATCCAAATGCTAGTCGTTACACATTTGGAGTTTGGCAGTTCCTTAGAACAGATCCAAACACAAAAACAAAAACAAATTTTGATTACTATGCAACTCTTTCTGTAGATAGAGATGCTATCACAGGTAATCCTGGAGATAATCCAAAAGTATACTTACGTATAGTTAAAAAATCAACAGGTGCTGAAGTTTATACTAGAGAACTTAATGCGGGAGATAGCGATATTCAATTACCAAGCTACATTACAAATAACGCTGCTGATGTAACAAATACATTGACTTATGTACCTGCAAATGGACCAACTCCTGGTACTTTAACATTCTCATTAGTACATGCAAATCTTGAGTATGAAACACTTCAAGTTCGTGATACTGAACTTCCAGGAAACGAAAATGAAGACAAACCTAATGTTCAAACTACAGTACCATTTAAAAAACCTGAACAAATAACTTACTACAGAGAAATTGATGAGTCAAAATACACTGAAGGACAACCTTATAAACCAACAGGTGATGAAGAAGTTATTACAAAATACGTTCAAAATGGTATTTCTGGTCAACAATATGTTGCATCAGATAACAGAGATATTGAAAAATATGAAAGAATAGAAGCTACAACTGACAACAACCAACCAAAAACAGGTCTTGTTAAACATGTAGCAGGTCAAAAATTAGTTGAACTTAAAGGTGGAGCTAACCATTATTATGTTAAACGTATTTCTGAGACTGTAGATTCAAAGGGTTCAACAATTACTAAGGTTTATGCTCTTGACCCATCAGAAGTTGACAATTTCAATGGAGATGATGTTGGATCAACAGATGTTTCAAAATACACTTTATTATATACAACTAAAGTAAATGCTCCGGGAGAAATATGGACAGCTCCGGAAAGTAAAGTAACTAGAGTAGACAGCAAAAATGGGGACTACTATATTGATGTTACTGAAACAGCAGGTAGCAGATCTCTTGTTATAACTGGATGGTTTTCTAAAACTGAGAAAGTTGCTTATATAGCTGATGAAGATAAGCAACCAAGACAATATGATAAGCCATTTACAAAGGCTCCAGCTGTATCACTTACAGCAGCTGGTAAAGGTAATAACGGAGAGAATGTAATTGCTGGAAAGACTACTGCTATTGTAGCAAAAACTAAAGTAACTCAACCAGATGGAAGTTTTACTTATATAGGATTGGAAGGATTTACTTCATTCTCAAATAACTATTCAATTCCAACTCCACCAAACGGATCTACTGATGTAAACTATTATTTCCGTAAACTAAAAGGTGAAGTTGAAATAACATATGTTGATGATAAGGGTAATAAACTTCAAGATCCTAAAAAAGACACACCAAAATCACCATATGATACACCATATAATGCAGATGAACCAGGCGAAAGACCTGACACTATCGAAAAAGATGGTAAGACATATAAGAGAGTACCAAAGGGAGATTATCCAGTAGGTAAAGTTGATGAAAATGGACGTCTTGAAAAATCTGATCCAATTAAAGGGAAAGTTGAAAAACCAAAATCAACAATAACTTATGTATACAAACAAGTTGGTAATGTATATGTTCATTACAAAGATACAGAAGGAAATGTACTAAAAGCTTCTGTAACTGATATGGATAAAGAAATAATAGATTCAGATTATGATACAGTTGTAGATAATAGACCAGCTGAAATTGAAAAAGATGGTAAAACTTATGTATTAGTACCAGCAGGAAGCTATACAGTAGGAGAAGTAGATGACCAAGGACATCTTAAGTCATCAGACCCTACAATTGGAAAAGTAGCTGAAAAAGATAAGAATGTAACTTATATTTACAAACTTAAAGAAGATCCAAAAGAAGGCGAAGTTGTTATCACTTATGTAGATGAAAATGGTAATGAACTTAAAGATCCAAAACAAGATACACCAAAATCACCATATGATACACCATATGATACAACTGAAGAAGGTGAAAAACCAAATACTATCGAAAAAGATGGTAAAACATATAAACTTGTACCAAAGGGAGATTATCCAGTAGGTAAAGTTGATGAAAATGGACATCTTGTATCTTCTGACCCAATAACAGGAAAAGTTGATAAACCAAAATCAGTTATAACTTATGTTTATAAAGAAGTTAAAGAAGATCTAGCGCAACCAAAAGGTAATGTATATGTTCATTACAAAGATACAGAAGGAAATGAATTAAAAACTTCTGTAAAAGATATGGATCAACAACCAGTTGACTCTGATTATGATACAGTAGTAGATAATAGACCAAACGAAATTGAAAAAGATGGTAAAACTTATGTATTAGTACCAGCAGGAAACTATACAGTAGGAGAAGTAGATAACCAAGGACATCTTAAGTCATCAGACCCTACAACAGGAAAAGTAGCTGAACAAGATAAGAATGTAACTTATATTTACAAACTTAAAGAAGATCCAACTCCTCAACCACAACCAGATCCAGCACAACCAAAAGGTAATGTATATGTTTACTATAAAGATACTGAAGGTAATGTAATTAAATCTAGAGTAACTGATGAAGATGCTCAACCAGTAGATAAAGATTACGATACAGTAGTAGACAATAGACCACAAGAAATTGTAAAAGATGGTAAAACTTATGTATTAGTACCAGCAGGAAACTATACAGTTGGTTCTGTAGATAGTGAAGGACATCTTGAATCTTCAGATTCTACAACTGGAAAGGTAATTGAAGGAGATAAGCACGTAACTTATATCTATAAACTTAAAGAAGAACCAGTAGTTCCAGGAAAACCTGGAAAACCGGGAGAACCAGGAAAACCTGGAAAACCAGGAGATCCAGGAAAGGGTAATAGATTACCAAAAACTGGTGTTGCAAGCTCATCTGCATTACTAAGCTTAGTAACTGTTTTAACAGGAGCAATGGGTATTGTAATTAATTCTAAAAAAAGAAAATAATTAAATATTATTTAAAGAATAAAGCCTTTAGAAATTTCTAAAGGCTTTTCTTTTTCTAAATATATGCTTAAATATATGCTAAAAACAGTAAAAGTTAATTGACTTTTTATTTTTTTAATGATACAATTAAGCATATTATTCACATTTTTTTATGTGATATTTTATAGAATAAAAAAATCTTTTATTTTAAATTAGGAGGAATTTTAATGAAAAAGAGTTTGAAAAATATAGTTCTTTGCATGGCAGTTTCAGCCAGTGTTCTAGTATCTGGTAATACTATAAAAAATACAAACTATATACATGCTGAAGAAAATAATAATTTAATTAGTGAAGGTGGACATATTAATGTTGAAGGACAAGGAGCAAGATTAAGTGAAGATGGTAAAAGTGTAATTTACTCTTATATCATAGCTTTTCAAAGAATGCATTCAAGTGACAACGGTCAAACTGTAAGTGATGTTACAATTCGTTTTGCACCTATACCAAATACAAAAATAAAATTAACATTAATAGGAACTAGAGATGAAAATGGTAAACCTGTAAATGCTAATCTACAATTAAATGAATTGAAAATGAATGATGCGTCATTTGATAATTCTGAAGATGCTGATCTTCCAACTGCTGAAGAAGTTGCTGCAGGAAAAAAAGGTTATTATATTTCAGGATATAATTATGATGATCTAAAGTATATAACTACATTAGGTGTTTTTCATAATGTTAATGGAAGTCAAGCTGTTAAACTTGAAATTAGTGTTCCTTTAGAACAAGCAAAGAAAATTAAATATTTACCGATTGATGCTAGAATGGTATGGAAATCTAGTCAAGAAGATGGAGTTCCAGGTTATGAGTCAGGGTCACAAAGCTTAGAAGAATATCATAATCACGTTTTAGGTTTGCCATCTGAAAAGGAAGATGAGGAAGGAACTCCAATTCCTAACTATGGTGGAATAGGAGATCCTACTTTAGTAACAGAAGAGTATGTAAAAAATGGACATCTTATCAAATCTGTTGCAAATCCAAGCACTTATATAACTCCAAATAATGGAGATTGGACTAATATTCCAGAAGATACAAATATTAAAGAAGATACTTTCTTCCACTATGCAAAAATCTTTACTTTAAGAGCTAATCCGGCTGTAACTTACTATATTTCTGAAAAAGAAGATATGGCAGACCAAGATGTTTCTGCATTATATTTTGGAAAAGTTGATGTTGATTATGTTATCCAAGGAACAAATACAAAAATTAAAGAAACTTATAACGATACAAAAGAAACACCTATTTATGGATTTGATGGAAAGTTAATTAAGTATAACGCTGCAGAAAATGAAAATGAACGTCCTGCAAAAATTACTTATGATGGTAAAGAATATGAATATGTTGGGGTTTCAGCTACATCTGCTCCAGAAAGTGGTAATTTAAAAGAAGGTACAACTAATGTGGTTTTCGAATACAAATTAGTTGAAAAAACACCTGAACCACAACCAGAACCTGGAAAGCCAGAAGATCCAAAACCGGAACCACAAAAACCAGTTGAAAAAGAACCACAAAATGGTCAATTACCAAAAACTGGAATTGCAAGCTCAAGCGCATTACTAAGCGTAGCGACTGTTTTAACAGGAGCAATTGGAGTTGTAATTAGTTCTAAAAAAAGAAAATAATAAATTTTAGTTAAATATTAAAAAAAGCCTTTAGAAATTCTAAAGGCTTTTGTTTTATCTATTTACTTATTACAAATACTACTGATGGAGAGTTTTCTTCGTCAAATTCTTCTTTTTTGAAGCTTCCGTAGATTTCGTATTTTAGTCCGAGTGTATTTACAAATGAAATTATGTCGTCAACTAATAGAGGAACTAGAAGTTGAGTATTTTCAAAACTTTCATTTTCTGTAGTAAGAACTGTATTGAAACGGATTTTGCTATTTTCTCTATAATAATTTCTTGTGAATTTTACTTTTGTTCCAAGTGTTGGTAATGCTCCAAGAAATAGGTCATGTTTAAGGATAAATGGTTTAAAATTTACCCAACTTAATACTAATTTTCCATCTTCTTTTAAAAGTTCGAGAGTTTTTAGTATAAAGCCACATATTTGATTTATGTCTTCCAAATGAGCAATTGTTGTACCAATGCAATAGCAAACGTCAAATTTTTCTTCAAAGTCAAGTTCAAGCATATTCTTCTCATATACTTTAAGTCCTTTTTTCCTTGCTTCATTTACCATGCTTTCTTCTAGGTCGATACAAGTAACATTTTTACCTAATTCTTCTAGGTTTTTAGCAACGAGCCCAGTTGCACAACCAATGTCTAAATAGTCTTTTCCTTCTGAAATGCTATTTAAGAAATTTAGTTGTGCTTCATTTTTTGGAAAAATATCTTCATAATATTTACATATTTCTTTATAAAACTTATTCATATAATCCTCCACTCCCAAATATAATATTAATATAAATATACCCATTTTTTCAAATGTATCTTTTTTTAAAAAATATAGCATTATATATATTTTTGTGATAAAATATGTAGGAATATTAAATTTTAGGAGGAATAAAATGAATCCATTTCTTTTAGTGGCTATAAAATTATTACTTGGATTTTTAGCTTTAATAACTATAATAAATATTTCAGGAAAAGGAAACTTAGCACCTAACTCAGCAAGTGATCAAGTTCAAAACTATGTACTTGGGGGAATTATAGGTGGTGTAATTTACAATAATAGTATTAAAATACTTGACTTTATAGGTATTCTATGTATCTGGTGTGCTCTTGTATTAGGTTTAAAATGGCTTAAACAACATGTTGTAAAAGTAAAACAGATTATAGATGGAAAAGCATTAATAATTATTGATGATGGAGAAATCAATATAGATAATTGTAGAAGAATGGGATTGTCTGCGCATGATGTTTCTTTTAAACTTAGAACAAATAAAGTGAATTCAATCAAAGATGTAAAAAGAGCGATAGTTGAACAAAATGGTCAACTTATTATTATTCGTCATGGAGAAGAAAATCCAAGGTTCCCATTGATTACTGACGGACATTTACAAACTGATATTTTAGAAGTAATTGATAGAGATGAAGAATGGTTAAAAGAAGAGCTTAAAAAAGAGGGATTAGAATCATATAGTGAAGTATTTTTAGGAGAATATGTAGATGGAAAGTTAATTCTAGCTCCTTACAACAAAAAAGTTTCAAGTGATAAATTTAAATTATAAAAAAGATAACTTAATTGTTGTCTTTTTTTGTTATTATAAGTTGTAGTTGTTAGCATTTTAAATAATTTTGTGGTAAAATATAAACGAATAGATTTATTTTTTTAGGAGGCAATAGATGAAATTTTTTATTGACACAGCTAATGTTGATGAAATAAGGGAAATTAGCAAATGGGGAATTCTTGATGGAGTTACAACCAATCCATCTTTAATCGCAAAAGAGGGAAGAAATTTTGTTGAAGTTATAACTGAAATCACTTCAATTGTTGACGGACCTATTTCAGCAGAAGTTATCAGTCTTGAAGCAGAAGGAATGGTAAAAGAAGCTAGAGAACTTTGTAAGATTAATAAGAATATTGTAATTAAAATTCCAATGACTGAAGAGGGATTAAAAGCTGTTAATGTTTTAAGTAAAGACGGAATTAAAACAAATGTTACTTTAATTTTCTCTGCAACACAAGCACTTCTTGCAGCTAAGGCAGGAGCAACTTATGTAAGTCCTTTCTTAGGAAGACTTGATGATATAAGTTCTGATGGAATGATTTTAATTGAAGATATTTTTGAAGTATTTAGTAATTATGCAATTACAACTGAAATCATTGCTGCATCTGTAAGAACTCCTATGCATGTTCTTCAAGTAGCTAAGAGTGGTGCAGATATTGCAACAGTACCATATAAAGTGTTCAAACAAATGTTAAAACATCCACTTACTGATATAGGAATTGAAAAGTTTTTAAAAGATTGGGAAAGTGTTAAATAATAGGAGGAAACTATGGATAGAAATTTAAGTTTAAATTTAGTCAGAGTTACAGAAGCTGCGGCAATTCGTTCATCTTACTTTTTAGGAAAAGGAGATAAAAATGGAGCAGACGGTGCTGCCGTTGAAGCCATGAGATCAATGTTCAACGAACTTCCAATGGAAGGAACTGTTGTTATAGGTGAAGGAGAAATGGATGAAGCTCCTATGTTATATATCGGAGAAGTTGTAGGTAATGGACAACAAGGTGCTACAAAAGTTGACATTGCGGTTGACCCAGTTGATGGTACTTCTCTTGTAGCGAATGGATTACCAAATGCTATTGCTGTTGCTGCATGTGCTCCTAAGGGATGTTTATTACATGCTCCTGATATGTATATGGATAAAATTGCAGCTGGCCCTTTAGCAGTTGATTGCATACATATTGATTTACCAATTGAAATGAATATTAGAAGACTTGCAACAGCCTTAGGAAAAGAAGTTGGTGAAGTTACTGTAAGTATTTTAAATAGAGAAAGACATCAAGATATTATTGATAGAGTTAGAAAACTTGGTGCTAGAATTAAACTTTTTGAAGCTGGAGATATAGCACAAGCTATTGCAACTTGTATTGAAAACAGTGGTTGTGATTTAATGGTTGGTATTGGTGGAGCTCCAGAAGGAGTTTTAGCTGCTGCTGCAATTAAAGCTTTAGGCGGTGTTTTCCAAGGAAGACTTGTTCCAGCTGATGAAGAAGAGTTTAAGAGATGTGAAGCTATGGGACTTGAAGATCCACTAAAAGTTTTAGAAATGAATGACTTAGTAAAAGGTGATGAAGTTCTATTTGCAGCAACTGGAGTAACTGACGGAGAATTATTAGACGGAGTTAGACATATCGGTAATGATAGAGTTAAGACTTACTCAGTTGTAATGAGAGCTGAAACAGGAACAGTTAGAAGAATTGAGGCAACTCATAGAATTTCTAAAAAACCTGAATATACAAAGATTAAGAGATAGTATGAATATAGAACTTTTAAAAGGAAAATATCTTGACGAATTAAAAACTATTGCAAAGTCCTATGGAATTGCAAATGTTTCAAAGTATAAAAAGGATGAGTTGATTTCTGAAATTTTAAAAGCTGATAATGGCTTTGAAAGCGAAGATTCTGAAAAAATTATTATTAATGAACCAGATGAAAATGATTCAAAGAGCAATACTACAACAGTTTGTGGACTCATTGATATAACAGCAGATGGTTATGGTTTTTTACGTTCAAATGGATATGATTCAGGAGAGGAAGACACTTATGTTTCTCCAACTCAAATAAGAAGATTTAGACTTAAAAAGGGAGATAAGATTTTAGGATTAACTAGAGAAAGAAAAGAAACTGAAAAATTTTCTCCACTTATCTATATAAATGAAATAAATGACATTAAGGTTTCTGAACTAAAAACTAGAAAAGATTTTGATGATTTAATTCCAATTTATCCAAATGAAAAATTTACTTTGGAAACAGAAAAAGAAGAGGTTTCAACTAGGATAATTGACTTTTTAGTTCCTATTGGAAAGGGACAGAGAGCTTTAATTGTTGCTCCTCCAAAGGCAGGAAAGACAAGCCTACTTCGTTCAATTTTAAAAGGTATAGAAATCAATAATCCAAAGAGCAAGATTTTTGTTTTACTTATTGGAGAAAGACCTGAAGAAGTTACGGAAATGAAGAGATTTACAAAAGCTGAAGTAATTGCTTCAACTTTTGATGAATTGCCTCAAAATCATATAAGACTTGCAGAATTTGTACTTGAAAGAGCAAAAAGACTTGTAGAGCTTGGAGAAGATGTTGTTATTCTAGTTGATAGCATAACAAGACTTTCAAGGGCCTACAATGTAAATACACCGTCTTCTGGAAAAACTCTTACAGGTGGACTTGATCCTTTTGCATTGCATAAGCCAAAAAGATTTTTTGGATCAGCTAGAAATGTTGAAAATGGTGGAAGTTTAACTATAATTGCGACAACTCTTGTAGATACTGGAAGTAAAATGGACGATATGATTTATGAAGAATTTAAGGGAACTGGAAATATGGAAATTCATTTGAGTAGAAAACTTTCAGAACTTAGAATTTTCCCTGCCATAGATATTTATAAATCAGGTACTAGAAAAGATGATTTACTTTTGAGTGAAGAAGAAATTCAATCTGCAAATTTAATTCGTAGAAAACTTTCAAATACAAATACTAATGAAATTATGGAAAATCTAGTAAAGAATATTAAGAAAACTGAAAACAACGAAGAATTTTTCAAAGCTATCTTAAAAAACAATTAAATTTTTAGTTTCAAATTGAAATTTAAGGAGATTTTGATGAAAATTTTGGTTGTATATTATTCCTACTCGGGAATAACCAGGAGATTAGCAGAAGATATTGCTTTAATCACAGACGGAGATTTATTGGAATTAAAACCACTAAGACCTTATTCTTTTTCGTATAATACAGCTGTAAAAGAAGCTAGAATTGAAATTGATAAGGGATACTGTCCACCTTTAACTGAAGAAATAGGAAATATTGATGATGTAGATGTCGTTTTTATAGGTTCACCTAATTGGCTTAAGACTTTTGCACCACCGGTTCTTACATTTTTACGTTCTGCCAACTTGGATGGCAAAACAATTATTCCTTTCTGCACTCATGGTGGTGGAGGATTCGGAAAAATGATTGATTATATAAAGAAAGAATGTAAAAATTCTACAGTAAAAGATGGATTAGCATTAAGTGGATTTTACGATTTTGATGAATTACAAAAATGGTTAGAAAAAAATTTATAGAATTATGGATTTTATAGAAAAACTCAACTTTGAAAAAAGTTGAGTTTTTTGTTTTTATCCTATTTATTTATGATTTGAAAGACCAAATTTATTTAAGAAATGGAATATTAAGCTTAATACTACTGCAACCATACTTGCAAGAACCATTCCTTTTAATTCCATTCCGAAGAAATTTATTGAAATTCCGCTAAGTCCTGTTACGAATACAACTGAAGTTAAAATCAAATTTTGACTATTTGAGTAGTCAACTTTTGAATCAACTAAAAGTCTTATTCCTGATGTACCAATCATTCCATAAAGTAAGAATGTTATTCCACCGATTACATTTCCAGGTATGCTTTGAATTAACATACTTAAAGGAGCTATAAATGCCATACAGATTGAAATTACTGCAGCACCTGCAATTACATAAACTGAATAAACTTTAGTAACTGCCATTACACCTATGTTTTCTCCATAAGTTGTTGTTGGAACTCCACCTACAAGAGCTGATAACATAGTTGAGAAGTTATCGGCAAAGATACTTCTGTGTAAGCCCGGATCTTCTAAAAGATTTTGACCTATTATATTACTTGTTACAACTTGGTGACTTATATGTTCGGAAGTTATTACAAGTAATGCAGGAAACATTATTAAACTTGCTTTGAAGTCAAAAATAGGGAATTGAAAATCTGGTATTGTAAATAATGTTGAAGATGTAACTGTAGAAAAGTCTATCATTCCAAAAGCAAGAGCTGCAATATATCCACATATAATTGCAATAAGTATAGGAATAGTCCCTAAAAACTTTCTAAATACTACTGAACCTAAAATTGCAACAGAAAGTGTTATTAAGAATACATATACATCTGCATTAGTTGAAGTTTCTGTCAATATATTTGCACCAATTTTTCCGCCTCTTATTGTATTTCCTGCAAGCTCAAGACCTATAAGAGATACAACTGCACCCATTGCTGCAGGTGGAAGTACAATATTTATCCAATCTGTTCTGAATTTGTAGATTATATAAGCCAAGATACAACCTAAAAATCCAGTAGTTGCAAAAGCGCCAAGTGCATATCTATAACCCATAGTGTTTATAATAACACCGCCAACTCCTAAAAAGGCAAAGCTTGAACCTAAATATGCAGGAGCTTTTCCTTTTGTGATAAAGATAAACAACAATGTTCCAATACCATTCATCAAAAGAACAATACCAGGGTTAACATTGAATAGAATAGGAACTAAAACAGAAGCTCCGAACATTGCAAAAGTATGTTGCAAACTTAAAGGGATAAGCATTGAAAAAGGTACTTTGTCCCTTACGCCAATAATTTCTTTATTATTCATAAAACCTCCTTTGACTTAAGTCTAAAAAAATATATAAAAAAATGAAATAACAAAAGTTATTTCATTAATAATTAAATATAATATTTTTAAAGACAGTAAGTCTGTTATTAAAATTGAAAAAAGGAGTCATCAAAACAAAATAAAAAAAGTTAGATTTATTTGTAACAAAAAGCTTAACTAAATTCGTCATAACTTACCTCCTTAAATTTATCTTCACAATTATACATCATAAAAAGGAAAAAGTAAAGTTTTAAATTGCATAAATTTATTAAAAATTAAAGATTTCATTTTAACTTTTAGTATGATATAATTAAGTTTACCATAAACATTTTAAAAAGAGAACTTAATTTCATCATACTTAACCGCTAAAAAAGTTATAGAAATGAAAAGTATGATATAATTTAATTGAATATATCTAGTTTTAAAAATAGAGTTTTATTTTACTATAAATACTTAGGAGTAAAAAATGAAAGATTATTTATATAAAGTTAAAAAATATATTATTCTTCAAGTAGTATTGGATTTTATTGGAGTTATTTGTTTAGCGTTAACTCCACTTATTCAAAAGTGGTTATTTGATTATGGATTACAAAGTACCTCAAGTCAAATTATTTTAGCCATTCTATTATATGCTTTATTACTTGGAATTTATTCATTAATGCAATATTTTTGTATTTTAGTAGCGTTTAAATCAGGAATTTCATTTGAAACAAGACTTAAAAAGAATTTTTTTGATAAAATTTTTAATATGAATAGTAAAGTTTTTTACGAAAAACCAATAGGGGAATATATTTCTATTCAATCAAATGATATTACTGCATTAGAACAAGATTATTTACAACCTATTGTAGATGTGATTCGTTCTGTAAATATGATGTTGATTTATGGAGTTATTATCTTTATGAATATCAACTATAAAATTGGTCTAGTTGTAGTTTTATCTTCTATTTTTGCAATTTTTATTCCAAAGATATTCGGAAAAATGTTAGATAATAGCAGAAGTAATTACCAAAGGCATCTTGGAAAATATACTTCAACTATTTCCGATTTGCTTGAAGGTTTTGGCTTAATAAATTCTAAAACGATTGAAAATATAAAAAACAGACATAATGAAATTCTACATAAAACTGCAGATAAAAGATATGAATTTGGAAAGAAAAAGGCACTGGTACTTGGATTAAGTGATTTAATGACTAAAATGGTTAGGGCTTTTACTTTTGCGATTGTAGGATATTTATTCTATAAAAAGGAGATAACTGTAGGTGTTGCAATAGCGACATTAAGCTATTCTTCAGCTTTTATTGACCCTATTGATAGTTTACTCTATGACATTACAGCTATCCGTTCAGTAAATTCTACAAAACAAAATATTCTTTCTTTTTTAAATAAAAAATTAGAAATAGAAAATAAAAGAGAATTGGAAAATTTCAAAAATGAATTAATTTTTGATAATGTAAATTTTACAATTGATAAACTACAACTAGAAGATATAAACTTAAAAATAGAAAAAGGAAAAAAATATGCAATTATTGGTAAATCAGGTGCAGGAAAGTCAACTTTTTTAAATTTATTACTTGGAATACATAAGCCAAATAATGGGGAAGTCATTATTGACGGAGAAAATGTAAGAGAGCTTAATTTATCAAATACATTACTTTATATGAGTCAACATGAGCATATTTATCGTGCATCTGTAAAAGAAAATGTAACTGTTTTTGATTCATATTCCTATGATTATATTCCGAATAATGCTAATGAAGTTGCAATAATTAAGGATATTCTTGGTAGAAATACCACTGACTGTTCAAATTTTAGCGGTGGAGAAAAAAGAGTTCTTGCATTACTTCGTATAATGTGTAGAAAAGGAGAGATACTGGTTTTAGATGAACCTTTTACAGGTGTTGATACTGAAAGTGTATTAAAACTAGAGGATATTTTATTGAAATCAGATCAAACGGTTTTAGTTGTAACACATAATACATCAATTGAACATCTTAAAAAATTTGATAATGTAATTAGAGTAGAAGATGGGAAAGTATATATAGAAAATTAACAATATTATGAAAAAACTATCCAATGCAAAGTATCGTGTAAGGATTAGTTTTATATTTTGTTGTTTCTTAATTTGTAATAATAAAAAGCATAGAGATCTATGCTTTTTTCTTTAATATTGGTGATATTCTTTTGTATAATAATGATGTTACTATTGAAGTAACAGCTGTTTTAACTAAGTTAAAAGGTAATATTGAGAATAACATTAATGTAAAGTAACTTTTTACAAGTGGATTTATTTTTGCAACCATTCCTACAAAAGCATTTAAGTCAATCTTTAAAAGTTTTGCATAAAGTGGGAAAATAACAAAATAATTGCTTAATGTTGCAACTAAAGACATTGTAATACTACCTATTACAAGTCCTAGTAAAGCAGATTTTTTGCTTTTATTGTGTTTGTAGATAAAAGCTGTTGTTAAAACGAAAGCTGATGAAACTATTAAGTTTGAAAGCTCTCCAACATAAAAAGTTTTTGTTCCATTAATTATAATATTTAATAAAAGCTTGATACAAACAATTAAAAATCCTGCAAGTGGTCCCATTGCAAATCCACCTATTAGAGCAGGTAGCTCTGCAATATCCATTTCCATAAAAGTTGGTGCAAATGGTAGTGGAACTTTAATAAACATTAAAAGTACGGATATAGATGCAAGAATTGCAATTTTTGTGATTTCTGAAATACCAAATTTTTTATTCATAATAACCTCCTAAATTTTAGCAAAAAAAAATGCCATCTTTAGGGCATGACAATTTCTTCTCTCATCCAGACTTTAACTGTCGGTATTGGAATTTCACCAATTCAGCATAATGCTCGCAGACTTTACTGCCGGTGAGGAAACGACCCTCGCCCTGAAGACAA
>ERZ773180.458-NODE-458-length-24516-cov-5.418135_pt1 | contig 24516 bp, 21 predicted proteins | sample MGYA00511080_ERZ773180 | MGnify/ENA primary metagenome ERZ773180 (study PRJEB29015, sample SAMEA2738175) | human oral metagenome | biome: human oral; feature: human-associated habitat; material: saliva | place: China | collected 2178 ...
GTCGTGATAATGAATCCAGATAAAAGATGAAACAGAACAAGCCTGACAGCAGATGTGCCACCTGCCCACGATGGGACAGATGGCACATCAGAATACTCAACCCCAAAGACCAACAAAAGCTCATCGAGCTATACCTAAAGTCAGGAGCAAAGACGAAATCAGACTTTCTCCGAGCTAGACTATTGGATGAAAGCTTTTGTCTTGGGAGGGATAAATCTGATCGTTGTCAAAGTCACGTCCTAAGCGTATACATTGTTTCAGGTCTTTTGTTGTATTAGTATTTTATGCTATGCTGCTTGCTGTGACATTCCCATAGAGGGTCGGGGTCTGTTGCTGTTTCGAGGCGGTGCGTATGTTGTACCTCAGGTAGCGGTACAATTCTTCGACGCTGATACAGTGGTCTTGGTTCTTGTCAGCCTCACCTCGTAGGGCTTGGAACAGATATTTAGTAAACAATCCCGACCCTACACCGTAGGCGTCATTTTGTTCAATAGAGATCTCGTTGGGACGTGAGGACATAATAACCACAACATTGCTCTTGGGATAACTAAGTTTTGAGATAGAAGTATGCTTCTTTTTGCCACGGATACTGCCAGAAAAGCAAGCATCCGCAATGCACAACTTTATCCCAGCACGTCTATATTTAAAAGACTACTTGACATCGTTGTGCGACAAGCCTCTCTGACCTCCTTACATATCGTAAGGGCAGAAATAGCCCTGCATACCATGTCCCGAGAAGTAGAAGACAACAATATGATCCTTAGTCGCACGTGTAAAGATCCGACTCATCTGACTGATAATGTTGCTACGTGTCGCCTGTCGATCGGTGAGGAGGACGATGTTCTCGGCTGGGGATTTCTCCAGAAAGAAGTTGTATACGCTCAGGGCATCTCGCACTGCAGAATTTAGGTTGCCTACTGTGCCATCATAGGTGTTAATGCCCATAAGGATGGCACAGTATCAGCAGTACTTAGTAGTAGCGTGCGCATTTTGCTATATGTTTAGGTTAATATACTCCAGTACTATCGTAAACAACATATACTGCTGAGGATGCGGAATCCCCTATAGCTGCAGTGTCTATGTCTATAGCAACGGAGTCTATAGCAACGGAGTCTAGCCCATAGTCGTAATCGTCATAAGAGGAGGAGTTCCTTAGGACGTCCTGCACAATGACGAAACAGACTAGGAGGAATACTGCTAAGGCTATAAATCCCTTAGCAGCGTCGGATAACCCCGACTTAGACTTTGCCTCGGGCAGACTTTGGGCTTCGCCTTCCCCAAGTGTATTTACCTTGGCCGGCTCTCTATGAATTATCCTAGTTGCTTACTCGAAATCATGACTGTTTTCTGGGTACCGAGTCTCCACATGTCGATTCTCCGAGTCGCCCCTCATCGTTTCGTAAAGTAAATACAGATCGCCTCGTTGCTCAGGATCTTTTTCTAGCAGTGGACGAAGCAAAGTCTGCCAAGCCTGCGATATCTGGCTTAAGTCAAGAGGCTCTTGACATATCTTGAGCTGTATCTCAAACTCCGAGGTTGTATCGTTGTCATAAGGAGGTACGCCAGTAATCAGGTGGTAAAAGGTTGCAGCTAGAGAATAGATGTCCGTCTTGCAGTCTAGGTGCTTACTATCTTTGACCTGCTCAGGACTCATATATATGGGGGTACCGATACACATGCCTGTCTTGGTGTATGTTAAGTCGCTCCGCATTTTGGCAACCCCGAAGTCAAGGAGCTTCACTTCGTCCGATTTAGTTAAGAAGATGTTGCTCGGCTTTATATCCCTATGTACAATGCCCTTGGCATGTGTGTGCCGTAGGGCTTGCACGAGCTTAGACCAATACTCTTCTAACTGACTATCTCTAAAAACATAGCCTTGCTTGAGCATCGTAGAGAAGTCATTCCCCTCCAGGTATTCCATCATGATGGCAGGTCGCCCCTATATAGTGCAGTAGTCGTAGACCTCACGTATATTAGGGTGATCTAGGCGACACATCACACGGGCTTCATTCTCAAAACGGCTGACGATGTTGTCGATAGCGACATACTCTACCTTGAGGAGCTTGACAGCCACAGATTTACCCAGGCTATTTTCGGCACGCCACACCTCTGCCATGCCTCCCTCGCCTAGAAGTTCGCATAGGGTATATCCGTTAATTACTTTTCCGTATAACATAGTGCATGATTTTGTTTTTTTTAGTAATCTCGCTTAACGAACTCAGAGCCGTTCCAAATAAAGTCTATATAATTCTGTTAAATATTCTTGAGGTCCAAATGCGACCTACTCTAAAGAATGTAGCTATGGACTATTGTCCACATACGCATCAAGTATGCTGTATAGTTGGGACTAAGCAATAGCACTAAGACCGTATGCAGACATAACCATGCCATTGCTAGAGAAATGGCTATGGAAAAAGCCCGCACCATACCTTTGCCAATCAGGTTGGCCTAGATGATAGTCCTTAATTACTACTACAGCATCAAAAGCTAGAGCTATCCCCATAAGAATATAGAACCATGTAGAAGGGCTAGTAAACAAGACACTCAGCATAAGCAAAGCTAGGCTGGTAATCGGGGAAAAATAAGGAGCTAGAGTAATGAAGTAGTTGCTTTTACCCGTATAGCTGTAGTAACCTCCACTGTTGTTCCCAATATGCAGAGCCTGTGGTTTGTTGAGTGACAAGACTGCGAAGATCCAGTGACATAGCTCGTGACGAAAGATTGCATAAAAAGATTGCATAAAATGCAGCTTGTGGCATATACTGCCACAAGAGCAGAGCCGAGAATACTAAACTAGCCCCGAAGCTCCAAGCATAGCTATGCAACAACCACACCCGCCACTCGTAGCGTAGCACCACCATAGTCGAGACTAGGGCGAGGGCATAGGAGATTATCAGGGTCAATGTACGAAAAAACATTAGGGCTGATAACTAATAGTTTGTATTCTATTCTTAGAATCTAGACTGATGTACTCTGCCCGATTGAACTGTTTAACAGAGGATGCTTTCTGCATATAAAAAGTTCGGTGTACGACATAGCGACGGGTATCTAACTCGACGATAGAGTCTAACTTCATGTCTTTGGCTCGGATGTTTTTAAGTCCCCTCTCGTAATGCTGTCTAAAGTCCTGCATACTATTCATCAGATCGCCATAGTAATTGAGCGGGAAGCTAAGGTAAGGCTCTAGGTGGGCAATACTCTCAGCATCCATAATCTTGACATCAGCCTCAAGGAAACGCTCCACAACGATACGCCCCTGCATTTGCTCGGTATTGACGACTTCCTTCCGAGTGCTTGCCCACCAATCTAGGAGCAATGAACCACATAAATAGGAAATAGCTACAATGCAAAAGGTCACAAGCGTAATGAGGCCAAGACGCTGTACCTGTTTCCGATGTCTCTGCCACCACGAGGGCGAAAGAGAAGGGGCTTCCTCGTCATCAGGGAGAGGAGGAGGTGGTGGGGGAGGAGGCTCATGCGCACGCCAATCACTCGGGAGCTTGCCCGCCAAGCCCTCCTCTAGATAAAGCTGTAGCTCCCGCCCCGAACGAAAACGCCCCCTAGGGTTAAGGGCAAGACACTTCATTACCAGCTGGTTAAGCCAATAAGGAAAATCGGGTTGCGTAGGGAAGGCAAACTCCTCCGCCTCTATTGTAGCACGCCTAGCCTCCCATAGATCAGGGATAGCCCCCGAGAGACACTGCTGTTCCTGTCGATAACACTGACTGCCACTGCTGTAGTCTTTAACCCAACCAAAAGGCGGATGCCCTGCCAGCATAGTGTACAACACTACCCCTAGGCTGTAAATATCAGAGCGGGTGGTGATGTCGCCCCACTTTTTAGCATCCCACTTCTCTGGTGACTTAAACTCTACCATCCCATTGACTCGGTGGCTATTGCGTATACTGTCGGCATTGGCAAAGGAGAGACCAAAGTCTATCAGCTTGTAGAGCCGCCCCCTTGTCGATGCTTCTATGCAAATGATATTTTTGGGGTGGAGGTCGTTGTGTACAATAGCGAACTCACCTAGCAGTACGGTGTTCGTAGTACTTCCCCGCTGCGTCATAGGTATCTGCATATCGTGGCAGGCAGTTAGTCCACCTGCGAGGTCTCGTAGCAACTCTATAACTTCCTCCGCTGAGAAGTACTTACGCTCCTCTATCATAGTCCATAGGGACTTTCCCTCGACTAGCTCCATCAAGATAGCTGGTTGCCCGCCAATCATAAACTGCTCCACCACCCGCACGACAGTAGGGTGATTGATGCGTTCCAAAAGAGCAACCTCGCTCATAAAGTCGCTAAAGACCTTGTCCCTATCCTTATCGCTATAGTTCAGAATCTTCAGGGCATACACCTGACCATCCTTTAGGCGACGCACCTTATAGACCGTAGAGAAGCCACCACTGCCAATGGGACGCCCACCGAGTATTTCGAAGGCTTCGTTTATGGATGCATATTCCATCATAGATTTCCCTTGTTATGACTAGTTATAGAACCTCTTCGTCGGGTTGTAGCCCGATACTTAGGCTAATCTCCTTGTTGATCACAAGCATATCATCGTGCTGTAGCTGATAATATGTGCGTGGCACAGATAGAGTAATGACCTGTAACTGCCCGTCCTCTGTAATGCGGTGTATAAGCATAGCTACACGGCTACAGCCGTGTGCATCTGATCGTGCTATGCAGAAGGCCTCCCGATCCTTGTCGTACATAATGATGGCTGTACTACGACTAACGTAGCTATTAATCTGATACTTCGGGTCGTTATCCTCCTCCAGACCGATGAAGGCTATATGGTTGGTACGCATTAAACCATTGGGTAGCTTAGTCTGACGGCAGCGCCCTAGGAAAAAGGGCTTCCCTTGATTGTCCCCAGGGCGAAGAACATACTCTTCCTCCCAAGTGTAACCCGTCTCGGCGCGGATTACGAGCTTAATCGGAGCCTTACGTTCACCTAGCATCTGTAGCTCCAAGCCCACCTCCTCAAACAGGGGGCGTGCCTGTCTCATCCGCTCCTCGCTTACCTTAAGTTCTAGAGCAATCCCTTTGCTACAGCCCAAGCCTACATTCCGGAGCTTGACCCGTAGCTCGCCATAAAAATTCTCCGATGCCATGGACCGTAGTGCCTCTGTTAGCTGCTTGTCACAGTTGGGGCTAAGCCACAAAACAACTCCAGCCACGACCTTGGAGGGGCTGGAGAAGTGGTGTGGCTGCAAGTCTGATATGATAGCACTAAGTAAGTCATCCCTTAGCTCTACATTATTGCGGGGACGGACGGTAGTGGACTTAACTGGGGGGCGAATTTCGCACCCTGACTCTCCCCCTACACAGTTTAAGACTTCGCCTTGAGGCTCTTTCCCCTTCTCCTGCGGGACTGCCGTGCTAGGAGATTGCCCTGCAAGGTCGCTGGGGGTCGCTACTTTCACAGCGGGGCTATCCTCGCCCCTGAGAAGCAGTTGCTTGAGTTTATTAATAAGGTTCATAGGTCTGAAGTATGTTGTTTAAATGTAGGACTGGGCTTTGAGTCTAGAGAGGATCTCTCGGCCAAGCGTTACAGCCTGCCCCGATCCTCCCTTGCCCTCTATACGAATAGCTAGGACTAGCGGAGATGCATACTTGGAGTTTTGCGTATAGCAGATATACCAGCCATCACTTATCCTGTGAGCCTCGACTCTTCCCTTACGATGATTATAGGTATGTACAATACGTTGTGGAGTCCCCGTCTTGCCATACAGCCCACCCTTGAGGGCAAGGCTTGTCTGCAACCTAGCTGTGGCCGTTTGCTTCTCAAGGAATGTCTCCAAGATCTTAGCCATCTGTGGGGACTGTATCACCTGTTCCTGCTCTTGAGGCGGACGTTCTCCCGTCTCATCCTGGAGTACAAATCGATTGCTCTGTAACTTACCTCCATTAGCTACAGCTCCATAAAGGCGGGCCATCTGTAGCGGGCTAGCCTCGACGGGTCCCTGCCCCCAAGAGATGTCGGAATACAGTGAGTAGCGATAACGCTTGTCCGTTCCCCTGTACTTAGGATTATTGAAGGCAATCCCCTTACCTGAGGCTACTAGGTCAAACCAGCGTTGATACAAGAGGCTTGCCTCCTGTGTCCGTGGTTTGTCTACAAAGTAAGGAGCTATTTTGCCTAGGCTCATCCCCACGCTATAGTATAGGGGGAAGAGCTGGTGATGCAGATCTTCCTTATTTATCAGTGTAATGAAGTAGAGGTTACTCGAATGCACGATAGCTTGCTCTAGGTTAACCGCTCCTATAGGGTCGTCCTCACGGATACGCTCCGATGCCGTGAAGTAGTAAGTAGTATCTTTTGCTCCGATGCCTACCTTATTGAAAAACGCCATCGCATCTACCGTCTTGATAACTGAGCCAGGTGTAGTCTGACGTACAATGCCATAGTCGCAGTCAGCGACAACGGCATCGTAGCCAAAGCTATGCGTATAGAGCATATAGTAATACTTCCTATCAAAACTAGACATCTTCTCTATCGTGGCTCTATCAGGCTTAGGGTTCATAGCTGAAGCTAGCACATCGCCCGTCGTGGCGAGCGTTGCCACTACCGATACTCGGTAAGGCGCATACTCGGGTCCACGGATGATTTGCGACAAGAGGTGCTGTAGCTGCACATCTAACGTCAGTGTTACATCGTGTTTGGCTGTATCGTAGTTAGTAACCTCCTCGCTATTTAGTCCCGCCCGTAGATAGGGGACATAGCCACTGTTGTCCATCCTGACGATTCGGGACTCACGAGTCTCCCTTGGCAGATAACCGGCCTCTCGGTAGACATCCGTATGGGCGATGCTATCGCTTAGTACCGAGGTCTCAATCCCCCGCAGGGCATCCTGCAACCTATACTCTGCCACATAGCCTAGATGCGTGTTAGATACCAAGCCTGTCTGGGCATCGCCTAGCCAATAAATCAGCTCTGCACCAAAGGGATAATAACGCCTTCGGTTGCGGTGCTTTTGCCGTTCATACTCTGCCATATCTGCTCCATACAGGCATGCCTTAGCCTCAGCCTGAGTGTAGAGCTGCTTGTCACTAGTGGCGAGCAGTATGCCGTTACGGTCGTAGATGCTCCCTGCGGGTAGCTTGTTTTTGAGCATCGTTAGGCGGGGATTCTCGCTGAGAAGGTATTCGCCCTGCTTAGAGAGTGTTTTGACGGGACGCACCATCGTATCATTCGCCTGCCACCATATGGCACCTAACTTCAGAGCAAAGACAACTGCCACAGACGAGAATCCTAGGAGCAGGTAAATATTAGAGGTGTCGTTGCGTTTGGTGATATGCTCCACCTCCTCCTTAGTCCCATGGAACTGCGAAAGGAAAAGAATAACAAAGAAGGATAGGATATTAACTAGGAGGCTAGAGTCCCCACGACTTAGGAAGGGGACAGAGATACCCGTCAGCGGGATAAGTCCCAGTGAACCAGCCACGATAACCCCAAGCTGCACCATCGTGACACAGGAGATGCCCATAATGATGTAGGAATAGAGACTATTTCCCGTCCATCGTGCCACTAAAACCGTCCGCCAAAACAGTACGATATAGAGCAAGAGTAGGAAGCACAAGAAGAGGATGCCTAGTTCCTCACCTATACTCTCAAAGATCATGTCGGTATTGTAGGCTGGCATCACACGACTAAAGCCCTCACCTAGCCCCCGCCCGAAGAGTCCGCCATAGTTCAATGCCCACACCCCTTGAGCCACTTGGTCCCCCCCATAAAGATTATTGTCCCATATATTGACATACATGCTATTGCGGTCGGCTAGGCGCTGCGAGAAATCTGCCGAAAATGCTGACAGAGCAACAAAAGCCGATATAAGCAGTACGGGTATGAGTGTACTCTCGTACTTACGTTTCTGATAAACAAACAACCCTAAGCCCCCAAGGACAATAGCACTATATAGGAGGTATATCTTAGCCCCAAAGCCCAGCATAGAGAGAACAAGCAGCCCAGAGGAAAAGCATAGCGAGGTCAACAGCACCAAGCCCAGTTCGTGGCGAGTATAAGCATAGAGTAGCATCAGCGTAATACATAGCACAAGGGCTGGACCTTGATCGCCCACAGCCCCAACATAGATAAGAACTAGGATACCAAAGAAAAGTATTCCCCACACTAGGTAGCGCAGGATGATGACCTTATTATCCGAGATCTGCCTTAGCTTGTTTTGCTTGCTGTAAAAGAAGTATGCCATAAACAGCACTACGAAGAACTTTGACAGCTCACTAATCTGCACCCCAAACAGATTAACCTTAACGCCACTCCCCTCGGGACCTGTACCGAAGCCCCAAAGAATACACATCAAGACAATAGCAGCAAAGAGCCAAAAGCGACCATCCCCTAGTCCACGATGCGTCTGCAACAAGCGGATACCCCACGACTTATTAGCCAGTCCCGTACGCCTTGCCCAGTAGTGACGCGGCATCCAGTAGAGAGGTATCTGCAACCAGCGACTTAACCTAAAGGCGACGCACAGAGCACAGCACAGAGCCAGTACGCCCCAAGCCGATACCGCCCCATAGGATTTATCTACCAGTGGATCTTGTAGGGCAAAGAGCATCAAAAAGCCCACTCCTGAGAGGAAACAAATCAGGGGCAAAATCCATTCGTCAGTCTTACGGCGAGAGATGCTTAGGAAAGCGTGCAGTAACCAAAAACCAACGAGGAATATCACCATATTTTGTACGAAATTGCTACGAAAATCATCGGGCGTACGGACGGTAAAAATACGGTCTTGCTTAATCTGCCCGAAACTCACATCATCAAACAGGGGCAGACGATGCTCACGCTCGGTAAAGTTGATTTCGCATAGGTCCTCCTCTGTAGAGGGTGAAATTTCAGCAATCCCACGCATCACACCATACTCTTTGCCCTCTCTGAGGGGAATAACGGCATAATTATGCCCCTCACGTAGATTCACGAAACGATAATAACCCTGCTCATCACTCTGAGCATAGTGAATAGGTGTCTGTAACAGAGAGTCTAGACTGATAGCCATAAACTCGTCCATACGCCCACGATAGGGTTCAAGTGCCGCTTTGTACATCGAGTCCCGCTTGTGCTGCGACCATTCTTCGGTTAGACGAACTATACAGCCAACGACAGGACGCTTCTCCTCGTCCACAATACGCCCCCATACACTCAAGTTGCTCACAGTATCCGATATCAGTTGCACACTGCTCGGCTTCAAGCCTTGTAACTGCTTCAGTACCTCAGGGGCTCTACCTAGGGTAATGCAGGACTCACGGTAACGCTGCTGCCCCAATTTACCGCCCTCTTGAGCTAGCTCCTCAGCAGAGACAAAGATGTTGATCCCACTAGCCCCTTTACCTAGCTTACGCTTGTTCAGTATCCCTAGGTTAGGGATAGTCATTTGCTCGCAGAGCTTTTTGAGCTTGAGGGCAACATAAGCCTCGTAGGCGGGGTCGCCAAAGTAATCGTTTTGGGCTAGGATAGCCTTGATCTTCGGGGCACTAACGCCCGCACCTAGGTTCACTGCCTCGTCCTTGGCGTACTTCTGCTGCACCTCCTCTAGCTGTGGGGTGATATTATGCAGGTAAGCTGCCCCCATCAGGATAAGCAGTAGGCTAGCGATGCTTAGTAGTATTCGTTCCTCTGTTCTCATTGGTCAAGCGTTTTTAGGACTATTATTGGAGATGTCTTAGATGCTTCTGTAGACTATCTATTTTAGCTTGTAAGGAATCTTTCTGCTTGGTCAGCTTTACAAGTTCCCATCTTATGTTAGCTTGGTATACAGAGTCTACTTTTGCTTGTTGTATGGAGTCCTCCAGTGCCAACTGCTGCTCTTGAGCTAATTCGCCTGCGCTGTTGGAAGGAGTCGTCATTACCTGAACATCTTGTTCTGAATTACTTTGAGTAAAAGGCTTGTATAGACACATCAAGCCCAAAATAATGCAGCTTACCACTAGACTAGGGAGTAGGTAAAACAAAAGCTGAGATCGCTTGTGAGTGGGGTGTTTAGCATCCGAATTTTCACTTTCCCCGCCGATTATCTCAGCAGAACCAAAGCTTGATCTGTACTCCGCCTCGTAGCATGCAAGGGCAATCGTGATGTTGTCCTTCCCCCCATAGCTATTCGCCTTATCGATGAGAGTCTGAGCCTTCGCCTCTAGGGATAGTTCGCTCTGTAGTATCGTTTTTATCTCCTCTGCATTGACTAGATCTGTTAGGCCATCGCTACAAAATAGCACCATATCCCTAGCATAGAAGCTATGGCTACCCGTCTCGATATAGTCGCTATCGGGCGGGAGAGGACCTTCACCGAGGAGCTTACTAATCTCATTACGGCGAAAGTGTTTCATCGCATCTTCTTCACTTAGCACACCCTGCTCTTCCATATAGCCTACGGTAGAGTGATCGTGGGTAAACTTAATCAGCTCATCCCCCCGCAGTATGTAACCCCGGCTATCGCCCACATGGGCATAGTGTAGCAACTCCCGCTCGCTATCTAAGAGGGCAAAGGAGGCTACGCAACTCATCTTTCGTAGCTCGGATTCGATCTCTTGGCGAGTACAGATGTGGTTATTCGCTTCTATAGCTAGAGCCTTGAGTTCGGTTTCGATAGCGGTGGACTGCTCCAGCCTTGGATAGCCCGCCTCAACGACCTCTTTACAAATCTCGGCGGCTACCTCGCCCCCAACGTAGCCTCCTACCCCATCAATCGCCCCTAGCAGGACGAGGGTAGGCTGGTCTGCCCGTTGTATATAGTTATCCTCGTTGTTGTCTCGCTTACGCCCTAAATCAGTCTGAGCAAAGCTCTTAATCGTTCTTTCCATTGGTTGTTAATAATGCATGGTGCCTAGGGCGAAGTCTTATTTAGCCAAAATCTCGATATGACATGTACCGCAGAGGATGTCCGTCTTTTGCTTTAGCGGTATCCACTCGATTTGACTATGCGTACTAACACGAGTATGAGGAACACCATTGATGGTCGCTGGGGCAAAAATGGCCAAGGATAGACTGCGACTCTGCTCGTTATAGGCTAGGTAGAAATGTTCAGTAGACAAAGCCGCATCGCCAATCTGTATCGGCAGACGCTCGGTGGAGGGCTTGTCGTCCTTATCTCGGGCTTTGCCTATGCTCAACATCTTTTGCCTCATCATATAGCACCTACTACCATTAATCGAATTAAAAGTTATCTGTGCATACTCTTTGCTTGAGGTGCTAGGGCTAGGTTTAGGCTCGGGCGTATTGCCCCCACTCATATCATAGTCCTCAAGTTTTAGGTTTCTGTTAAATACGATGCGTAGGCAACCCCTCTCCAAGGTATCAACGCCGTCGAAGAGACTTTGATTCAGATTAAAACAAGAATAAGCCGAGTGCCTCCCATTGATCGAGACGCTACCAAGGTTGGCATCTTGCTCAAAGGTTTCACCCCAGGTTTTCTCTGCTGTGGCTTGACCAAATATAGCAATATCGCCCTCCTCCCCCAGCTCACTAATATCTTTGGGAGCAACACGGAAAGTCCAAAAGTTTGTAAGCGGGGTATATAAAGGGCGTTTTACTCGTTCAGTATCAATAACCTTATAAAACTCTCTAACCATCGATCTGGCTAGGATAGGAAGATGGACGCAGACATCGTCAAAATGTTTGGGCGGTACTAGCATCAAGAAGTTCATATCATAGATTAAACTGTCGTTGAGACTACAATCTTTCATCCTCATTTTGAAGCACTCGACTACTCTATCCGCAAGCTTTTGGTTGCTAAAACCTTCGGTGGCATCCTCTTCTCCAAAGAAGAATCTCTTAAAAATTCTAATGATATCCATGTGTTGTATTACTATATTACATTGAAATCTGCGCATAGACGTTACTAACGCTTACAAAAATACGAGATTTCAAGAGCCCGAACAAAGAAAAAGTAAAAATAATAGCCCTTCTAGAAAAGATCCGTTTCCCTGTCTCTCCACCCCAGAGCTGACGCATAATACGCAATTGAAATTTACTAGAGCTCAAGATCGAATAACTGCATCGGGGTTAGTTTGGCTAGCAACATCAGCACTCGCGGTATTGATTTACCCAACTTTGCCTTGAGGCGCTACAAGATGAAGAGGTTTATCTTGGCCAGTAGCTCTATGTTCTTGGCCGCTCCACCTACACGCTTGCTCCAGCCGTCCTCCCCAAGGTATACGTCCAGTATGTAATGTAGCTGGTTCTCTATTTTCCAGTGATCAAGTATGGCTCGGAAGACACGCTTACTATCTTGCACAGAGCTGATGTAATAGGAAACCTCGCAAGTCTCCTTCCCCGAGCGTTTGTCGTAGCGCTTGCGAGTGAGTTGGTGGATGCTCTTAATCCCGGACCAGTCCTTAAATGCATAGGAATCCTCCTGCATCTCGGGTGTTAGAACAAGACTCTTCATCTGACGTGTCTCGATGCGTCTATGTCCGTGGTCTTCTTCTTTGTGCAGGGTACATCCTTTGCCTGTTTTTGGAAAGCTGTCTTCGAGCTCTTGAAGTAAAGTCAGCTGATTGCTCTTTACTTGAAGCAAGTAGTTACCTCCAACCTGGAGGATCTGGTCTGCCACCTGACGCTGGCAGCCTAGGGCATCCAGCGTAATAAGTGCATTCGTCACGTCCAGCTCATCTAAGAGCCTACGGGTGGACTCCAGCTCATTGCACTTGATGGGCACTGCGTCTACAGAGAGAACCAGATGAAAATGAGGATCATAAGCCGATACGATGTGTGACTCGGTGTTAGGGCTAAGCTTCTTGACTCCGCGCATGGTCTTGCCATCAATGCAGATCTGACGAGTCTCATCATCCCACTGAAGTAGGGCTGAGATCCAGTCTTGATAAGCTTGTTTGAAGACTTGGTGTGGGATGAGCTGAAGAGCTCGATTGAGGGTGTCGTGGGTGGGGGGAGGACATGCTCAAGCTCCTCTCCGAAGAGCTGCATACAAAGCTCCCTAAGACTTGTCTCATGTGCTTGGGCATAATCCTGCATGGTTGTACCAAGAGTCACGCTTAGAGATGCATGCACAGAAGGCAATAAGGAGCAAGAGTGGTAATGGGTAGCGTTTATTTTTATTGCTACGACGATCGTCAATCAGACTGAGACTACTGATGAGGCTTGGAAGTTCCATAACTTGAAGGATAACAATTGATGGAACAAAGCTAACCAACTTCGATCAGCTGGAAGCAACATCATGCGTCAGCCCTACTCTTTGCTTGTTCTGGCCCCCAGGGCTCCCGCATCAAAATCCGAGTACTTGTTTGAGGTAGTCAATGCGAAGGCTGCATTTCCAGCATCTGGCCTTGAGCGAGAGCGTGTCATGCAGTCTGCGCAGAATAGCTAAAGAAAACTTGCGGATGAGATTCAGATTGCGTGCCGAAAAAGTTCTTTCGCGCACGGCAAGCATCTTCCCGAAAGGGGTTACATCCAACGGCCAATGCAGGCGGTCCTCAATTCCCCAATGCTCCCTTATATAGTAGGCTATCTCCTTTGCAGAGGGCTCATTGAAGTCCAAACTTGAGATGCAGTAACGCGTTTCCTTCGTTGGTTGCGTATTGGGCTTGGTAACTTCATGTTCGACCCGCACCAAGCTACGTATCATCCGCCAGCGTCGTGCAACTTTATCGGTAAGATTGCCCTCTGCGGGGAGTACTTTGTAGCTCCTTTTGTCGATACATCCATGCCCCTTCTCCTGCTCAAGGTGTCGCTTATGTGGCTGTCACGTGGAGAAAGCATCGGTCGTGTCCTCGAAGAGATGGCGTTGATTTCCCTTGAGAGCGAGGACAAAATCAGCCTTCTTCTTGACCACCTATTCGGCTATTTCTACCTGTGTACCCCTGGCATCCATCGTGACGATGGCTCCTTCAAGGGCAAGCTTATCAAGGAGTTTCGGCACACACGTAATCTCGTTCGTCTTCTCCCCCACAGCTTCTTGAGCAATGCTTAAAGAGTGGTCGTTGACCCAAGCCAAGAGGATATAGCTACTCCCGCCATGTCCCCGAGGATTCATCCCGCGCATCTTCTTGCCGTCTATAGCAATGTGAATGCCCGATAAATCCTTGATGATCTGCGAGGTATAGACTTCGAGACAAGTGGCTATCTCATCGAGGTGCACGGCTTACATGACGCGCTCAAAGGTGTCTTCGCTTGGGCAACCATTGGGAAGCTCAAGTAGCGGTTTGAACTCTTTGCCACGGAAGCGGCATAGCTGATACATGTCGCTATAATCCTCTCCTCCACAAAGGTAGGTGATGAGTGCGACCATGAGGATATCGCTAAGTTTGTGCTTGCAACGTCCGACGACGCGAGGATCATGGACGGATGAAAAGTAAGGGGCGGTTTCCATTGTATGTGGGTATTCTTGTGAAGAGAACACTACTGAAGCCGATTTTGATGCGGGAGCCCTGTGCGTCAGCCCTGAGAACTTACGTGGTGTGGGAAATTTTGTATCTTTATGGCAATTGATCGATTTTGTGTCATATTCAGCCTTTTTCAAATCGGGGTCATTGTGCTAGGACATAAGCCTTGATGCAGGGCTAAGTATAAATCTCAAAGTATGCGTACACTATTACTCATTTTATTAACCAGCCTTTGCTATTATGCTCGGGCCGAAGTCTATGCTGTCCTAGTGGGTATTAATACCTATGATGGCACGCTAAACGATCTCAATCTCGCTGTGCGGGATACTCAGAGCATCTACAACTTATTGCAAGAGAATACTCTATCTGAGAATATAGTTCTACTCACAGACGGTCAGGCGACACGCAACAGCTTCATTACTCGAACGAATGAAATCTTCACCAATACTATGGAGAGGGATATTGTGTCCTTCTATTGCTCTGGATATGGTATGTCTGGATATTTTTGTACTTACGATGTGCAAGGAGGTCAGAGAGGCTTGTCACACAACGATGTCAAGCAGGCTTTTAAACATAGCCGTGCTGGGACAAAGTTGTGCATCACGGATGCTTGCTTTTCTGGCAGTATCCGTGGCAAAAAGAAGCATGCTTCTATCTCAAAGCCTTGTTACCACAAGAGCAATGTTGTGTTTATCATGTCCTCACGTTCCAACGAGATCTCTGTTGAGCAAAATAATGCCAATGGCCTAGGTCGTCGGGGCTATTTACTGTATTTGCTCCTGGCCTTACGGGGCCGAGGCGGACAAGAACCAAGACCGCTATATTAGTGTCTAGGAGTTGTATCGCTATCTAAGGTACACCATACGCACTGCCCCCAAGCAACAACAGCCCCCTGTCAGTTATGGCAATATTACGGCAGGAAGCATAGTAACGAAATACCAATGTAACAAGAAATATGAAACAATCTATACGCTTAGGACGAGCCTCAGACAACGACCAAGTTTACTCTTCTCTGGACATCAGTGCTCATCATGCTGTCATTAAAAGACTTGATGACAAGACCTTCGAGGTAGAAGATCTCAACTCTGCTAATGGCACATACGTCAATGGAGTTAGGATAAAGCGCTCTAGATTTACTCTTACAGATCAGTTACGTCTCTCTTGTACAACTCTTGTGGATGTTGCTGCTTTATTGGGGAAGTCTACTCCTAGTCCCAAGGAGCAACTTGACTTCGTACACGAATTTGCCGCTCTCAAAGAACCTTACGAACAGTACGAAGCCCAGAAGTTAGCTATACAGCAACGTTTTCAGAAAAAAGTATTGCTTACCAGGGGAGCTTTGGTCCTAGGACCTATCGCCTTACTTACCTTAATGGAGGGCGGTGGTCTTGGTGCTGGGGTCGGTATGGCACTGGGAATTGTGGCGAGTTTCTTTACGATGAATATGAGTCCAGCCAAGGAACTAAAGGATTTGGAGGAAACCTTTAAGCCTACCTTTATCTGTCCCAAATGCCGCAATCTGCACAGTTGGTCTTGGAAGATGCTTTACAATCATGGTTTTTGTCCTCGTTGTAACGCTATCTACAATGAAAAAATGCTGGATAACAATCGCTTAAAATAGTGTTTTTATGAATAACAAAACCATCATTATGGAGCCAGTGACTGACAAGACGCAGCTGCTCTCCAGCCCCAAAACACAGGAACAGGTACAAAACCTAAAAACTAAAGCACAAAGTCACTATTCTGTCATCAAAGGTATTGCTGCGGGAGGGATAGCTTTAGGAGTAGGAGCTGTACTCTCTAGTTTTATACCTGCAGGAGGAACTAGCACAGACGATGAACTTGTTCCGATCTATGACGTGCCTAACCTTGCTACCAGTGTCAATGACCAGATGAGTTATCAAGAAGCTTTTGATGCTGCACGTACAGAACTTGGTCCTGGGCATTATTTCACTTGGCATGGGCAGAACTTCTCCACTTACACACAGGAAGAATGGCAACGCCTTGATACCGAAGATCAGGCTGAATACGAACAGTTTCTAGCCGATCATCCGCCTGTTAACCTATCAGTAGAGGAGGCGCACATGGTACCTGTCGTGATACACGATGTAGCCCCCGAGGCGAATGGAATAAATGACGAGATGAGTTTCCAGCAAGCGTTTGCAACAGCTCGCCAAGAAGTCGGGGCTGGTGGAGTTTTTCACTGGCGAAGCCAATGCTATGGTACTTATTACCAAAAGGAGTGGCAGAGTATGGATGAGGATGCTCGTCATAGTTTTTCCGAGTCTCATGCGCACATATCCACTCCACAGGTTGATACAACTAATGATAATAGTGCGAGTGGTGATAATGCCTCCGCTGTAATCATTCACAAAGAAACATTATTAGGCGAAGAGATGGGCGTCATATCAGGTCAGCCTGTACGTATCGCGACTTACCAAGATGAGTATGGCGAACAGACTCTGCGTGTTGATGCCAACCTAGATGGTACCTATGACTATATCTATATGCGCGATAGCAATCAGCTCGTTAATGTGGAGAACAATGCGGTTATAGACCTTAATCAGTTAGACGAACCTGAAGGGGAGACGGCTAGCGTCTTATACACCCAGGAAGGTGACATAGAGGGACACCCTGCCTTGGCTCATATGATGAGCGATGGTTCGGTTCAAATACTTGTAGATATCGATCTTAACGGTAGTTACGACACTCATCTTAGTTATAATGAGGAGGTTGGAGGTATTATAGCCATAAACTTACAGGGAGAAGTTGAGGTATTTAAGACTACAAACGATGAATCGATCCCCGTTAGTTTAGAGGATGAAGATGGCATCGTACTCATTGGAGAAGATGATATCGTTGAAGAGCCAACCGATGTAGTAATACTTAGTGAGGAGGATATTATGGTTGAGTCCAGTCAAGATGTTCCCCTAACAGATGAGCAACCAATGGATGATAACTGGATAAACACCGTAGCCAGGGAGGAAGATTCATATGAGTCCACCTCAGAGTTCGCGTATCACGATCTGCATCCGGAGTTTGGAGACGATGTTATTCTAGGTGATGCTGTCTCTGATTGGGCATAGTACAGATAATGAACTCTAATAAAGGCGTGAAAATATGGGAATAGTTCGTTGCCCTCATCAGGGCTGTAATCTTAAAATTAGTGTTCCCGAACGCTATCTGTCTAATCCGGGGGCGACCATTAAGTGTCCTGCCTGTAAACATCACTTTTGTCCTGCAGAACTGAATGAGGGAGCCGTAGTACAGTCTAGTAAACCACAGATGGCTTCTTCTGCTCAGAGGCAAGATGCGACAGAGATTATTTCTCCGCATTCTGTGGAAGCTCGAATCCAAGGGGCTAACACTGCCGTAGGTTGGTTAGTTGTTCATAGCGAGAATGCACCACAGCAGACCTATGATTTGCGTACTGGGACACAAGTCGTAGGCCGCAAGAGCCTCAGTCGCGAGTGCGAGATAATGATTGAGACACTGGACAACTGCATTAGTCGCAACCACTTCCGTATGACTGTGGAGTGCCATGCTGGGAAGTACAGCTACCTCATCGAGGATTGCAATTCTACCAACGGAACATTTATAGATACCAAACGGCTCAAGGGATATGAGCGTGAGCTTAAACGTCTAGCTCCAGGTGAACAGGTCTACATTGAGGATGGCTCCATCATCCAAGCAGGCAAGACAAAGATCGTTCTCAAAACCTACGGAGTAGCTACTAATTCGGCAGATGCTACACGTATTGTATCTAGTTCACCGATAAACAAAACGATTATCTTATGATTAGAGAATTACTGCTTAGCAGTGCCATCAACGAGACAGGGCAGAGGGAGAATAACGAGGATTCCATCTTCCCCAATAGCGAGATTAGTAGTTCACTGACTAACCTCTTCCTTGTCTGTGACGGTGTCGGTGGACATGCCAAGGGGGAAATAGCCAGCGATCTTGTTTGCTCACAGATGGCTCGTTACTATGAGCAGGAGCAGATAGAGGTCTCTACCCCACACCTCATTGAGCAGGGGGTTCTGTTTGTTGAGAACCAGTTTGATAGTTATATGCTTAGTAACCCTGACTCCTTGGGGATGGGGACGACGCTGACGCTCCTGCATCTGCATCAACAAGGGGCTAGCCTAGCCCACATTGGAGACTCGCGTATATACCATCTGCGTGGGGGAAAGATACTCTTTCGTACGAAAGATCACTCCTACGTACAAACTTTGGTCGATTTAGGAGAGATTACAGAGGAGGAGGCCCCCCGTCATCCTACCCGCAACGAGATTACTAATGCTATACAGGGGGCTAGTGTTAGGCGCGCCAAGCCCTCGCAGCATCATATTAGAGACCTTCGAGCGGGGGACCTCTTTATCCTATGTACGGATGGAGTCCTGGAGTCCGTCACGGATGATGATTTTATGAGCTTCAGTCGAGAAGGATACGGGGTGGATACTATTGCTCTGAAGATACGGATGCTCTGCCAGGGACACTCACGTGACAATTTCTCAGCTTACATCATTAAGCTGACCGATGAATATATATACAGTCTAGAAATACCTAGGGCAGGAGAAGTGCTTAATTCTACATCGGCTATGTCTACTAGCTCCCAAGAACAAACTATTAGCAGATTAAGCGAGGAACAATCCTCCACTAAGGCTTGCTCCGACATCACTCCAGAGCCTGCTGGCATAGAGCAAGGGTACTCAAACACCGAAGCCCTAGATCATGGCGAGGGATTTAGGACACCTACCTCTATTTCTACATTTGAGATAAATTCCTGCCCAAAGCAGTCGGAGCGACCTAATATGGAAATATTCGCTAGCCCAGAAGTTCTATCTATGTCCCCCTCCTCATCACTAGCTTCTGTTTCCTTACCTTCTTTACCGAGTTATCCCTCAGATCCCACGGCCTCAGTTAGGTCGTCTCGGCGAATGCCCGTGCATGACGAGTTTGGAGCTGAGATCCCTCAAAAAAGTATCCTCAATTTAAGCAATCGCATGCTCCTCTACATAGGAGGGGCTTGCTTAGCGCTATTGTTAGCTCTAGGAACTATTTCTGTTATTAGGTTGGGGAAAGATAAGGCGGAAGATAATAAGATTGAGCGACCTAAAGGAGATGAAGGCATAAAAAAAAGTAAACCGCAAATTGGGCAAATACTATGATGACCCTACAAGAGTTTAACAAAAGATACATCTATAATGTCCGCACTGATAGGATCGGAGGTGGCACTTTTGGTACAGTATACAAGGCTTATGACACAGTCCTCGACAGAGAGGTAGCTATCAAGATTGCAGAGGTCAAGTATAGTGGCTCTGTAGAATTGTCGCTACGGAGAGAGTACGATTCCATTAAGGATCTGCCCGAGCATCCCTACATTGCTCGTTATGAGGGAGTGTATACATTTGAGACTCTTAGCGGATTGATAGACTGTGCTGTTCTACAATACTACCCCGATGGAGATCTTAGCCATTTGATGGCGCAGGTGCGGCTTAGCCAAGCTGAAAGAGAGGCTCTAATGCTCAAGCTGTTGGAAGGTTTGAACTTTCTACATAGTAATAGGGTCGTACATCGAGACCTTAAGCCTGCCAATATTCTGATACACCGCCGCTACATACAGGGGCGGGAGGAGTATATCCCCAAAGTAGCGGACTTCGGCTTGAGCAAGTTAGCTTCTCCCAATGAGCAGAGCTACTTTGAAAATAGTTTCCTTGGGGGAACACTACGCTACAGTAGTCCTGAGCAGCTCGAGAGCCACGAGATACGTTTCAATACCGACCTGTGGAGCTGGGCTGTGATTGCTTACGAAGTGCTGACGGGCCAGTCGCTCTTCGATGTGTCAAATATAAGCTCTAGTGTTCGAGAGGCTTGCTTGATGGAGCAAATTCTTAGGGCAGATTTTGCCCCTGCCCTCACCTTGCTACCGCCAAAATGGCAGCAGGTTATCTCCTTATGCCTCGTACGGGATTCACAAAGGCGTGTGAGTGATGCTGCAAGTCTTTTGAAATTCTTCACAGCTTACCCAACTCCTACGATAAATGATAGTACCCAAGTTGATCAGGATATGTCTAGCAGATTCCCTGTGCTGATGAAGTGGGGGGGGGGAGCTGTAGGGCTTATGCTTGTACTATTTTTGTCGTTCGTTGTTTGGCAAAGCCCCCCTGTGAGTAGTAGTCTAGAATATATGCACGATGCCGAAGATAGCATTTCTATGGATGAGGTTAAGTGTTTAGAGGTTAGCAGGCTATCTGTCGATCGTTCTGGAAAAAGTGAATATGGAAAGAATATAGAGTTCAAGGCAGATCTACTTTTATTTCCTAGCATAAAGAATAGTAGGGTTCAAGATTATCTCTACAAAGAGTTAGACCTAGAGTTAGACTCAAGTGGAGGAGACTCGGATGAGGTTGATGTTTTTGTGAATAAATTGGGAGATCAGTTTATTCAATCAAACCTTGATCATGACGGATATGGGACTTCCCAAACATGGAATATGAAGTTGGGTTTTGTTAATCAACATTTCCTTTGTGTTGAAGTCCTATCAGTCTATGATATTGGGAGTGGTACTGGTGCTGGCGTTTGGCCGAGGACTTACTACAAGAACTTAAATTATAAGACGGGAGAGATTGTTAAATTGTCTGACATTGTTGACCCGATCTTTTTAACAAAGGAGTTGCTTTATCGCTGTTTTGGCAGCTATGCAAGAGACGATAGTGATCGTAATGTTAGCACTGAGGTGATTTCTGGGGATTTAGACTATCCTGAGGAGTTCACATTTGATGAAGAGGCTATAACTTTTTGCTTTCCCAAGAATAGTATTGGCGCTGGATATTTAGGAGAAATAAGAGTTAAGCTCCCTTATTGGGAAATAGAGGAGGGGCTGAAATCTGAGTTTAAGAGAATGATTAGCGCCTCTCAATCAATAGAAGTAAAATATAAATGAACATAGCTCGGTCACTACAATTAGGACATGAGTTTTGACAGGTAAGCTTGTAGGCGGCTTATTGATAGAGAAGGTTTTAATTTTATCAGCGAATAGCACATTATCTATTCGTACAGACCAATACCGCGAGTTGGTTTGCTTGCAAGTCGAAGAGAAGCCTGTTTTTTCATCAAAGAACTTTATGGCATGGACTATATCCTGCGTACAGAAGATGGGGGTATTACTCAATTTAATGAACTAGAAGTATGAAGAAGAAGAAGAAGAATATCAAGGCTTCTCTTTGGAGGGTGAAACTAGTTTTTATCTTATCTATGTGGGGAGGGGCTGCTTGTAAATCCATTAAAGAGGGGCAGGACAATGAGAAAAGCTTCGTTAACCTCCAGCTTGAGAGGGGAGATGACATAGAGAGTCTACCCGATAGCTTGTGGCGATTCCTCGCTTTACCAAAGACGGCCCTATATGCCTCACCCGACAGCTCAAAGCAGCCTGTCGCTCACATCCCCTATGGGACACTGCTTGCCCTAGCGATAGTACAGAATGACTGGACTCAAGTACACTGTTATCTGAATGAATATCAGGTAGATAATCCTGGAACCTATAAGTTGTGGCTACCAACAAGAGTAATTTGTCGCCTTGGTGAATTATCCTTAACCCCCAGCCTAGTTCGGATACAGCAGGAGCCTAGCGAAAATTCCGATGCAGAGGATCAGGCCTATGAAGTGGAGCTGATAGACAAAGTCACTTTCTTCAAGGCATGCCAGCACGCCCTCCCTCGCTTACAAGGCATGCCGTGGACACAGTTCCCGTTATCTATTAGTCGCCCTAGTAGTACTACAGATATCAGTGCCGAGGAGGGGGGAGAGTTGTCGGGGGAGCTAGCTTACCTACCAGAGTTGGATTTATACTATCGTCGAGGATGTGGGAAAAGTCGCTGTTACTGGGAACTTTATCCATGGAATAATCCGTTGGGGCAGGAATACTGGGTGACAGATCAGCCCCTATGCAGTCCTAACAAGCAGTGGATCTACGATGAAAATTGGGGCGAGGCAACTCTCGGTGCTATTCGTATAGCCGAGGGGGAGGCAAAGCAGCAGATTTATAGGCACTTTCCCTGCTGGCGAGGAAGCGAAATATACAGCTATGGCGAGGAATACGCCTTTATGGATGCGAAGGGCTGGATTTATCTACAAGTATGCCCCAATGTACGTAGTCAGGTAATAGGTGAGGAGACCCTACAGCTGTCTTATTTGCGTCTTCGACTCAAAGCTTCCACCCCTAAATAATGATCAATAAAACTCTAAATCCATACTAACAAATCATAGAGGAGAGAAAACCTTTAGACTAAAGAGTTGGTATGGAAGAAAGGAGAGCTGTTTCGTCTATTCAGAAAATGAAGATCGTGAGAAAGTTAATAGCAACTATTGCCTTCTTGGCGCTTCCCTTTGCGGGGGGTGTCATAGCTTTTGCGCAAAAGGAAATTGTACGAAGGCTCCCCAATGTTCCCACTAGCTCTCACAAGCCAGAATCAGCTTCCAAAATACGGCCTAAGAAGCGTGGTCGGGGACAAAGTGGGTATAGTTATAAAGATGACTACCACGAAGGTCTAGCTATGGTTAAGCTGAACGGTAAATATGGCTTTATAGATGAGTCTGGAGCTTTAGTAATCTCCTGTAAGTATAATTGTGCAGCGAGGTTTTATGACGGTTTGGCTGGTGTTGAACTCAATAGTAAATGGGGGTTTGTTGATAGGTCTGGTGATTTGGTGATCCCGTGCAAGTATGATCGTGTGGGTTGCTTTAGTGAAGGCTTGTGCGATGTTGTGCTCAATGGTAAATATGGTTTTATTGATGGGACTGGAGCTTTAGTGATTCCTTGTAAGTATGATCTTGCATTCTTTTTTAGAAACGGGCTTGCTAAGGTTGTACTAAATAGAACAACATGGGGCAGAATATCAAAGGCAGGCAAATGGTATGATGAAGCAGGAGATCATAGCGAAGGCTTGTCCTGGGTTAAACTTAATGATAAATATGGCTTCGTTGATAAGTCCGGCGTTGAAGTGATCCCTTGTAAGTATGATGATGCATGGGCTTTCAGCGACGGTTTGGCTTGTGTTAAACTCAATGATAAATATGGCTTTATCGATAAATCGGAAACCCTTGTTATCCCTTGCAAGTATGATTACGCAGGTTCTTTCAGCGGCGGTCGGGCTCGGGTTTGGCTCAATGGGAAAAAGGGTTATATCAATAAGACCGGTGTGGAACTGTGGGATTAAGCCTCTTCTTTTGTGCTAATCGTAATACAGCGAGGAATTTTGAAACAAAAGTTTGTTGTATTTTCGCACTTATGCTTCGGACCATGTCGACAGCATGTGCGGACAACTCCCTGCGTTCTACCCAGCGCGCTGTGTCATTCGCAAAAGAAAAATCGTATTGCTAATTAGATACTCAACTATAGAATTATGAATAAATCAATCATAAGTGTCACACTCTTGGCGCTGTTGTTCTTGGGCAGAGCAGAAACTTTTGCGCAAAAACAGACTGTGCGACGAGTACCCAACGAGCCCGTAGTTCCTCAGAAGCAGGTTCAGCCAGCTAAAACGCCAACCAATTATGCACCGAAGAAGAAAAGAGGGTATGAGTATGTAGGTAAATATTATGAAGGTCTGGCTAGTGTTTGTCGCAATGGCAAAGAGGGGTTTATCAATAAATCAGGTATCGAAGTGATTCCCTGTAAGTATGATGAGGTTATTCCTTTTGACGAAGGTCTAGCTCGGGTTAAGCTCAATGAAAAATATGGCTTTATCGATAAAACGGGTGCCGAAGTAATCCCTTGTAAGTATGACAATGCATATTTATTCACAGAAGGTCTGGCTAGTGTTAAACTCAATGGTAAATGGGGCTTTATCGATAAATCGGGTACCCTTGTGATTTCTTGTAAGTATGATAATGCAGATTTATTCAGAGAAGGTCGGGCTAGGGTTATGCTCAATGAAAAATATGGCTTTATCGATAAATCGGGTACCCTTGTGATCCCTTGTAAGTATGATGAGGCAGATTCTTTCAGCGAAGGTCGGGCTAGGGTTATGCTCAATGAAAAATATGGCTTTATCGATAAATCGGGTACCCTTGTGATCCCTTGTAAGTATGATGAGGCAGATTCTTTCAGCGAAGGTCGGGCTAGGGTTATGCTCAATGAAAAATATGGCTTTATCGATAAATCGG
>ERZ773180.459-NODE-459-length-24511-cov-32.642092_pt1 | contig 24511 bp, 18 predicted proteins | sample MGYA00511080_ERZ773180 | MGnify/ENA primary metagenome ERZ773180 (study PRJEB29015, sample SAMEA2738175) | human oral metagenome | biome: human oral; feature: human-associated habitat; material: saliva | place: China | collected 2178 ...
AAGCCACAGTTGTCGTAGCTCTCTTGTAGTGCTGTAGGGAGCTTCTCAGTGAGGGCTTCCCATACCTTATATATAGGTGTCATCAGTCGTGCTTAGCTTGTTTCTTTTTCTTACGTCGATTCCTCTGCCCTGTGATGAGGACGATGACAGAGGCGAGGCCGAGGAAGAAGATGAATAGATCCGTTCCCCACTTGCCGAGGAAAGGACGATAGAGGCGTCCAGCATGGAGCTCGAGAGCAGCCTGCCAGAGGGAGTAAGGCATCTCATTGAGTGCCTCAGGCTGGCGAACGAAGGGGAGCTCCTGTGCTCCTGTCTTGTGGTCAGAGGCTCTACGCACGGCACCTCGGTAGTGAAGGAAGACGTAGTCCTCACTGGGAGTGTCTCCTGCGAGAAGTCCAGAGACCAGGTAATCACTTATAGGAGGCCCCATCTTTACCTCACGGATGACCTCACCCGTGAAGTAGTTGCGTATAGGATCCTTCTGATCAGGGTAGACCTCAAAGAGCCCTGCAAAGGAGCCGATGAGCCAGCTCCCATCAGGACGCTGAGCAAAGCCATTGACTCCCATCGGGCTGACCTCGGGCTGGAGCTCCCACTTCTCCGGCTTAGCCGAGAAGTCACGGAGCTTGAAGAATCCCTCGCTCGTCGAGAGTAGCCACCCGCCATTTTTGTGATCCTCACGAATACCACGTAGACGGTCGAACCAAGGGTTATCGCTATAGAGTGTACTGAAGGTATTCGGACGCGCCTTCGTGAGGATGAAGGGAATCATCAGCGGAGGACGGAGTACCCATCCCGTGATGAAGACGAAGAGGAGGATATAGTAGAGGTGAAGGCCGATGACCTTATGCCACTTGAAGTGGATGGAGAGCTTGCGCGAGAGTTGTCGCTTCTTCTCGGTGGCCTCCTTCGTCCCGTGCTTATTCTTCTTCGCCATCAGACGGTGACTGAAGATAGTGTAGAAGATCCCCGTGATGGAGAGGAGTATGACGAAGAGCCCGATGATGTCGACGATGATTCGTCCCGTGAGGCCGAAGTACTCTCCACTGTGGAGCATCCACAGGATCTGGAAGAGTAGGATCTTCCCCGTATATCCATCGGGCTTCTTCAGCTCGTAGGTCGTCCAGCTGGGATCACTAAGCGAACGGCGGTAGAGTAGGGAGCGGCTCAGGAGCAATACGGAGTCGCCCGTGATCTGTAGATCAGCCAAGCGTCCATGTACAGAGCTTGGTAAGGGTTGCTCAATCCATCGGTCACGCTGAGGAGCGAGGCGATAGAGGCGATACTGAGAAGCGACCCATATCCCGCCCGTTGTATCTCGCGCCATAGACATGATCTTGGCTTCGTCACCGCCACGGACAAAGCCCGCATGCAGTGGGCGTGCCTCATGTCGTAGGCTACTGTCGGTCACCCACACGCCTACGCCCCCATAGATATAGGCTAAGCTGTCGGCGCGGAGTACACCTCGCACAGCCCCATTATTCCACTTCTCGAACTTATAGTCGCTGGGGAGGACTGCACGGGGAATGTCTATACTCTGTAGTAGGTCTCGGTGGTTGAGGATGATCCCAGAGAGGGCTGCCAAGAAGAGTAGGAAGCAGAGAGGGATCCCCAGATACTTGTGTATCTTCTTTGCCTTCATCCTATGCTCCTGAGTTCGCTATGCCACCCTGTCGTGCCTGAAGCATGCTTCGTACGGGGTTAGCGTACATGGTGAGTAGGCTGTGGCGGAGATAGGTGCGGTCGAGTGCAAGTCCATCGGGGAGCTTGACCAGATCGATGCGGCTCTCGATGTACTTGAGGGCCTTGGCTTCGTCCTCAGCACTATAGTCATAGAGACCCCGCTTGCCTCCCTCGAGGGTATCAAAGGCGATGTAGTTGATGGGGTAGAGCTTGTAGTGGCTATGGATCTCTGAGTCAATGAGCAGAGCGATGGCTTCGGGAGTGCTGTACTGCTCTGCCGTCTCGCCTCGTGAGGCGATCAGCTCATTGAGAGGACGACCGATGTGGAAGGATACCTCGCCCTTCCAGCCGAAGATCCCTGTGCGCATATTGATACCATCGTCAGCTGGGCTCTTCTTGAAGCCCTCGACGTCGCGCTTGAGCTGCATCTCCTGCGCCTTGAGGTAGTCGCAGGGGTCATACTCATAGCTGCAGGTCACGGGGATGATATTCAGTGGGGTAAGAGCCTCAAGAGGCTGGCGGCTCTTCGCACCGAGGGCAAGCATCTTCAGGAGTGCGGGCTGTGTCTTGTCAGTGGAGTCCTTTGAGCGACCTTCACGCTGTGCGATCCAAAGGCTCTTTCCTTCGGCGATGGCGTCGTGCATGTACTCGGAGAGTAGGCGAGCAGCCAGCAGGACTTCGCGCCCTTGGAGGTTGCGTCGCACGAGGAAGCTCCCATTGAGCTTAACCAGGGTCTCGATCCAGGGGTAGAGCATGAGGTTGTCACCGATAGCGATCTCGGGGAACTTCGCATCGATGTCCGCTAAGAGTACGTTGAGGAAAGCTGAGTCGAGGATGATATCTCGGTGATTGGAGATATAGGTGTAGGCGCCATCCTTCGTGATGTGGTCGGTACCTGTGAGCTCGACGAAGCTACAGCACTTGCGCATGATGTGCTTGACCCAGTGGTAGCTCACTGCGCGCTTGAAGTCCTCGACGCTACGGCAGGCGTTGAGCGCCTTGACTAATTCATCCCACGACTGCTCGAGCTGTAGACTCTCATAGACGGCACGAAGGGGCTCGAGACTCGTCAGGTGCTGGATAGCTGTCTGTACCTCTTCGGGCGCCAGCGGGCGGATGCTTTCATATTTCTTGAGATCCATAGTGGATGGTGTGCTTGGTGAGGGTTAGGAGAGATGATCCTGGATAAGGTCGGTCAGCAGGTCCTGCATCGTCAGTCCTGCAGCCTTGACCTGCTGGGGGATGAAGCTCGTGGGAGTCATGCCTGGAGTGGTATTGACCTCGAGGAGGGTTGGACGACCATCGGCTTCGATGATGTAGTCGACTCGGATGATACCGCGGGCATCGACGTGCTGATAGATCTCACGGGTGAGCTCTTGTATCAGCGCCGTGAGCTCGGGGCTAATGCGTGCGGGGGTGATCTCCTCGACTGCGCCGTTGTACTTAGCCTCGAAGTCAAAGAAGCTATTCTTGGGTACGACTTCTGTCACGGGGAGAGCCGTGATGGTGTCACCAATACGGTAGCATCCGCAGGTCACCTCTGTGCCCGCAATGAAGCGCTCGAGGAGGACCTCATCGCATTCGTCAAAGGCGAGGGCAACGGCCTTGTCCAGTGCCTCAAGGCTCTCAACCTTAGAGGTCGCTACACTGGAGCCTCCAGCATTGGGCTTCGCAAAGAGAGGAAGGCCGAGGCGCTTGATAAGCTCCTCAGAGGAGGGGCGAGCGCTATTGCGCAGCAGGCGTACGGAGTCTGCTACACGCAGGTTCGGGTAGGTGGAGAGGTAGCGGTTGCAGTAGTATTTATTGAAGGTCAGTGCTTCGGTGAGCGTGCCACCCGTATTGTAGGGGACGCCGACGAGGTCAAGATAACCCTGCAGGAGCCCGTTTTCTCCAGGCGTACCGTGCACGGTGATCAGGGCATAGTCGAGCTTGATATGCTCACCTCGGAGGGTAAAGCTGAAGTCGCACTTATCGACGAGGATAGGCTCCTTCGTCTCTTCACCATCGGGTCGTACATACCATCCATCGCGCTCGATGACGATGAGGTATGGGGTAAATCGGCTGCGATCAATCCACGAGAGAAGGCCTGCAGCACTGCGCAGAGATACGGCGTATTCGCCAGAGAAACCGCCAGCGATAACGGCGATATTATATCGTTCCATAGGGTGTATGGGCAACTTGGTCGTATATGAATGAATAATTATGCTAAGACAAAAATACAGCTTTCACAGCTGAAAACCCACCCCGTGCAGGGCTGACACATGATATTGCTTCCAGCTGAGCGAAGTTGCTTGGCTTTGTTTCATCAGCCGTTATCCATCACGTTATGGAACTCCTTATCCTCATCAGCAGCCTCTGGCTGATTGACGACCGCCGTAACGATAAAAATAAACGCTACCTATTGTCACTCTTTCTCCTTATCGTCTTCTGTGTAAGCATATCTAAGCATGACTCTTGGTACACCACTGGATTATACCCACGCATAGGTGCAGGATAGCAAGCGTGTCTACCATGCTATAGCTATACGTGCTAAATGAAAAATTGAGAACCAGCTGCATCACATGCTGGACGTATACCTCGGGTCGGACGGCGGAAGTAAGCGTGCAGATGAGGCTACCAAGAACCTGGACTAATGGCCAAGATAGACCTCTTTATCTTACAGCGGCTCAAAGCCAAGTTGGGTACATCAATACTGCGAGTGAAGATGTTGCTGGCCAAACTCTCCCCGATGAAGTTATTCAACCTTGAACACTAGTCAATTTCAATTAAATGCGTCAGCCCTGAAGCTACGAGTAGAGCAAGTATACAATCAAGGTGAGACGCATCTCACAGAGTCTCTCAGTTAGGGTGGGATCTCTTAGCTCTCTCTTTGGCAACCCTTAATTAATATCGCGAATAACACCATATGTTAGCCTTTCCCTTAGGTGTTCTAAAAGGGAGGGGGATATAGAGCCAGCCTATATCCCCCTGTCCTTAATGTTTACCTCAAGCAGGCAAGTGGTAATTAGTCAAAGTCATACTCTTGGATATTAGAGTCATTCAACCCATAAATACCAGCATCTAGGTACTTCTGTTTACAGCCTAAGGGAACATACAATATTTTGAATGTTCCTAGAACCTTCATTCGATGAACATTATCGACATACCCAAAGTAAATATCAGGAGGGGTTGTTGCCTTAATATAGACCGTGCGACCTATTGTAATAGCCTCACTAGTATAGAATGGCCAAGTAAAAATAGATCCCCCCTCTACGCCGAGATCCCTTACTGTTGAAGGGAGTGTTATACTTCCTTGCACTTTAGAAAAGGCATAACCTCCAATTTTAGTCACTCCCTCTGGTACATCTATATTACGAAGGCTAGCACAGTCCATAAAGGCACTGTTACCGATAGACTTCAACCCTTTGGGAAGGTTGACCTTGGATAGTGAAGAACAGCCTGAAAACAATGCATCAGGGATCTCTGTTAGAGTTCCACTCGGGAGAGTAACCTCTTTCAGATTGGTGCAGCCCCTAAACATACTAGCTCCAATTCGTCTTACCGAATTAGGGAGATTGACTGAATTGAGTTCAGTGCAACCTGAGAAAGCTTCCTTCTCAATACTTCTGACCTTATTGTGAAAGACGACTTGCTTCAATTTGCTACAGCCTTGGAATGCTCCTACTCCGATCGTTTTGACGACACTGGGTATTTTGACAATACCATCCTGAGGGATAGCTTCATTATCCCATTTGATCAATGTTCCATTGCTGTCAATTACGACCCCTTCGGGGAGTTTTGGTTCGGGGTTTACTTTGGCTCTTACCTTGAGCACGGCGCTGACGTGGTGTATCACCTCTTCGCTTTCCGTGAGGGTGACGTGTGGCATTTTGCCTGGTAGCATAAAGAATACACCTTTCCCATTGTTCTCAGAGGCAGGTATCCCCCAAGCACTTTCCTTTGTCACCACACCGTCTGCTCTAGCCATCAAGTCTTGTAAGTCACGAGACAGCAAGCCAACACCTGTAAGGTTCCCTTTGCTGTAAATAGCAGCGACGGGATGATAATAGGTACTTGGAGCCTCATTCTTGGCTAATCCCTTGATGAAGTCAGACTCTGTGTACAGGTCTTGGAAGCCCTGTGAACCGTCGTTATACATCTTGACGACAAAGCGACCATATTCATCTAACTTTCCGTTTTCCTCTAGTATTGCAGAGGAGAATGCTTCAAGCGCGTACTTGATGATGCCCATTGGAGAGCCCTTGTGAGGCGTACCAAGTGTGATCAAATTTTGTACGAGATCAGCTTTGCCATAGTTCTCCAAAGCGCTACGAGCAACGAGTCCCCCCATGCTGTGTGCGACGATGTCCACCTTGGCCCCGTTGAGCTTGTTCTGCAAGTAGAGGGAGAGCAGTTCGCCATTCTTATCGATAGGCATAGAGGTATTGTAGCCCATCGTCAGATACTTGGTATATCCTGCCTCTTTGACGAGGGGGGCTAACCCCGTGATGAAGGAACTCCAACATGCTATCGGGCTACTCGTCCAACCGTGAATAAATAGAAGGACTTTATCCTTACTTGTGATCTCAGAGAGATCTTTGAGTGTTATCTTACCCGTACCACTCGGGAGCACTACCTCCTTTAAACCAAATTCCGCCATATTGGGCATCTGATGCTCTACAAGCAACTGGTTAAGCTTTGATGCTCCTATGATCTCCAAGGGACGGATGATACACTTCTCGACTACTAGGCCTGTGATTGGGTCAGTTTTGAGCGAGACCTCTGTTCTAACTCCACGCTTTACGGCTTTAGTCAAGACTCGGACACGGTGCTTAGTCTCGTCCCCGATAGCCCGTAGTCCCGCTTCGTCAGTGTTATAGACGAGGGCTATATACATCTCCGTGCCATCGGGGATGTTGGGGTTGTTGAAAGATATTTCGCATCCTTTGCTCAGCAATGAGTTAACATTACCTGAAAGTTCTATACCATCACCGAGGGCCTTGTAGGTAGGGTCTTGGAAGTCTTTTTCTGTAGCTGTGTTGACCTTGATATCAGTCTTTTCTTCCACAGCTCCCTTGGGGAGATGAATCTCGTAGCCACTATGACTAATGGTGTTTTCTTTGCTTGGCTCAATCGTGACGGTGGTACCTGCAGTAACTACTGGCGGTGTGGGTACCTGCGGCTCTTCTTTGCCATTAGGGCTGTCTTGCTTACAGGATGAAAGCAAGAGGCAGGATAGTGCTATACCAGCACTAAGCCATTTCATAGGAGTAATTAGTTTCATGCAACTGATAGGCTGATGTCTTGAGGACCTCCGCTCAAGTGTGAGTATTGTGATAAGGGGAGCGCGAGGTCGTTAGGCTTCACACTCTGCAGAGAGGATCATAGGATTTGCCTTGAGTTCAAGAGTAATGTGTAGAAAAGACTTCCACGCTTTACTATGGTGGAAGGTCAATGCTATCCTCCTCTCTTTCAGTTAAGCTCTCCTACGATGCATCAGTAGAGAAATGAAGCAACGCTTCCCGTCAAATGGGTTGGATAGATCTATGCAGATCCTGTCCCTCGTAAAGGTAGGCAAATTAACGCTATTCCTTATCCCCCAATAAAGTCGCTTGGTACCGTCCTGCTTTGCTACGGCTGTGAGGGGAGGCGTGGTGCAGTAATTGCCTCGAAACGAGCGAGAAAAAGTGGCGGAGGAGTAAAGGGAAAGTTCCAAAGGAGTACGGTTATTCTTTCGTCTACGTGCGAGGTCTTAAAGACTACGTGCCGAGATGATAGGATTTACGTGCCTGGCTCTAAAATCTACGTGCGTAGACAGCGGAATAGGCGTAGTACTTCAGGAGAAGTTCTCGCGGTGCTCCAGAGAAGTGCCGTGCTACTCCGCGTCTTTTCCTCTGCTCCCTTGGAGGACTACCTTGTATAGCTCCTCGGAAGGAAGCAGTAGGGCTTTAAGCATGCGTGAGGCTATAGGGATGAGTGATACGTATACTTTGTCCGCGAAACGTATACGTTTCACTCGCGGAGGGTATACGTCTTGCTCTAAATCGCTCGTAGATGGCATTTTACTTCATAAGAAAGCCCCGACACACAGCACGTATGTCGGGGCTATTAATTCAGGAGGAAATGCCTTAGCGGTAATCGGTGTAGAGAAGGTAGCGAGCGCGCTTGGCTTGGAAATCCTTGAGGCCTGCTTGCCATGAGGCACGTATTTCCTCTTCGCTAAGGCCAGAACTTAGCTGCTGTCGGAGCTTCTTTGTCCCTGCTAAGAGGTCGAAGAGTTGGCGCTGATTGATCAACTGAAGGCCCAGACTATCTGCCTTGCGATAGTAGTCCAGGAGCGGGCTGAGTGCGATCTGTCGCTTGGGTAGGCTGACCGAAGTATAGTCAGTGCCATAGCATAGCTTGCCCTTGTGCCGAGGGTTGCTGTCCTCGCCGATCTTGATCTGAGGGGTATAGACGATGCTCCCGAAGCGCTTGTCGGGGTAGCCGATGGCTTGGAAGGGCTTCGATGTGCCACGCCCCACACTCATGATAGTTGCCTCGAAGAAGCAGAGCGAGGGATAGAGCTCAATGGAGCGACTATTGGGGAGGTTCGGACTCGGTCGCACGGGCAGCTCGTAAGGATCACCATGAGACCAGCCATCCATAGGTATGACCTTCACATGACAGGTATTCCCTCCTCTTAGCCAGCGCTCCCCATCGATCATCAGAGACAGCTCTCCGACGGTCAGCCCATGGGCTATCGGCAGTGGATCTACGCCAATGAAGGAGCGGCAGTCAGGCTCAAGTATCGGGCCGTCAATGAAGTCATTGGGGTTGGGACGATCACAGACGACGAAGGTCTTCCCCTCTTCAGCGCAAGCCTCCATGAGGTAGTGCATCGAGGATATATAGGTGTAGAAGCGCGTACCGACATCCTGCAGGTCGAAGACAAGGAGGTCGATATCGGCGAGCATCTCGGGGGTAGGGCGCTTGCGCTGTCCGTAGAGGCTCACCACGGGAAGTCCCGTCTTCTCGTCCACGCCGCTACGTACATTCTTCCCTGCATCGACCTTGCCTCGAAGACCATGCTCGGGGACGAAGAGGCGTACGATATTGATGCCTTGGGAGAGGAGGGTATCTACAAGATGCGTGCCCGTACTGCCGACGAGCGAACTCTGATTGACCATCAGCGCGACGCGCTTACCCTGGAGGGTGGGGAGGAGGAGCTCCATGCGCTCAGCACCCACGGTGACAGGAGTGGGGAGCTTTTGTGCACGAGCAGAGGCAGCCCAAGAGAGAGCCCCTACTAGGAGGAGAGCAAAGGTCTTCTTTGTTATCATCTATCCAGTGATCTTGACGCGGGTGGCACGGACCTCTGTTCCCGTGAAGATGGAGGCTAATTCTTCGAACTTCTCAGGGCACTCGGTCGTGCGGTAGGAGATCTCACCACCTTGACTCAGACGATGCTCCATCTCGGGATGTCGGAGGAGGTAGTCTGCCAGTGATGAGGCTACGAGTTCGCCCTGCGAGATGAGCTCGATGGACTCAGGGAGGGCTTCTCTGATCTTCGGACGAAGGAGCGGGTAGTGCGTACAGCCTAAGATGATCGTATCGATCTCCGGGTCACGCTGCATGAGTTCTCTGGTGTACTTCTCGACGAAGTAGTCTGCACCAGGCGCATTACTCTCTCCGTACTCGACGAGAGGTACCCACATGGGGCAGGCTTGCTCCTCTACGGTGACTTCGGGGAAGAGCTTCCCGATCTCGGTCGCATAAGAGTGTGAGGAGACAGTGCCAGGTGTGGCGACGACACCGACATGGCGACTCTTCGTGAAGCGAGAGATCGCCTCTACGGTGGGGCGGATGACACCAAGGACACGACGGGTAGGGTCTTCGGAGTAGGGCAGGTAGTGCTGCTGGATCTCACGAAGCGCCTTGGCCGAAGCCGTGTTGCAAGCTAAGATGACCAGCGGGCAACCTGCGTCGAAGAGATACTTCACGGCCTGGAGTGTGAAGTCGTTGATGACATCGAAGGAGCGTGTGCCGTAGGGCGAGCGTGCATTGTCTCCGAGGTAGATGTAGTCGTACTGAGGGAGCTGTCGGCAGATCTCAGAGAGTATGGTGAGCCCGCCGTAGCCTGAGTCAAAGACTCCAATAGGAGCGGGTGTCGTAGGATGAGACATATATAGTGAGGTATCGGGTGTTAAGCTGGGACGAAGCTATAGAAGACCATGCCGAAGCATCCTGCCAGAGCCAAGATGAGCAAGGGACTGACACGGAAGCGGAAGACGGCGATGAAGGCTATAGCGAAGAGCGAAAGACTGACGATGAACTGTATGAGCGATGTGTCGGGCGTACCGAAGTTCTCCGCTGTCATCAGCACCATAGCTGCTGCTGCGACGAGCCCAACGACTGTAGGGCGGAGTGCACCAAAGACGCTCTTCAGCAGGGGACTATCCTTATGCTTCAGAAGGAAGCGGCTGACGACCATCATTAGGATGAAGGGTAGCCAAAGGATCGAGAAGGTCGCGAGGAGCGAGCCTAAGAAAGCCATGGCGGGTGGATACCCTGCGTTGAGTACCGAGGTATAGCCTACGTAGGTGGCCATATTGATACCCAGAGGCCCAGGGGTCATCTGGCTCACAGCGACGATGTCGGTGAACTCAGCTGCGCTTAGCCAACCCTCTTTCGTGACGACGTCGTCCTGGATGAGGGATAGCATAGCATACCCTCCACCGAAGCCGACGATACCGATCTTAGAGAAGATGAGGAAGAGCTGGAGGAAGATCATTGGGCATCTGTGTTAGAGCGTCGTCTCTGCAAGTAACCATAGATCCACCCTGCAATCCCCGCGATGAGGATAATGTAGACCGGAGAGACGTCGAAGAAATAGATGAGGATGGCCGCTACGAGAGGAATCCATATCGTATAGCGAGAGAGTGATGCGGAGAGTGCCATCGAGAAGACGGGAGCTGCGATGAGTGCTACCACTACGGGGCGTATCGCACGGAAGGCATATTGCACGAGTGGAAGCTCCTTGAACTGCTGGAAGACCGTTGCGAGGATGAGGATGATGACAAACGAGGGGAGGACGTTGGCTACCGATGCGATGATGGCGCCACGTAGCCCACCGAGCTTATGCCCGATATGTCCAGCCATATCGACGGCGAAGATACCTGGGGTAGCTTGTGCTACAGCCAGGATGTCGAGGAACTCTTCCTGCGTGAGCCATCCCGTACGCTTGACGATCTCGTGCTCCATCATCGGGATCATAGCGTACCCTCCACCGATAGTCGTGATGCCTATCTTGAAGAAGATGCTGAAGAGCTGCGATAGCTCTTGGCGGGTCAGTCTGTTTGTTGTACTCATTTTTCGGCACAAAGATACGACCTTATGACGGAAGAGGATATTAAGACAAGTGCCCCCGCAGGAGAGATTCACTCTCGTGCGGGGGCACTACCATTATATATAAGGTAGGGTGGGGAAGCGAGCCCCCCTAAGCCTTACTACCAGACGACGACACGATCCTTAGGAGCGATGTACATCTTGTCCGTTGGGCGGATATTGAATGCCTTGTAGAAAGGATCAATATTCTTCAGCGCTTGGTTCACGCGAAGCAGACCGAGACTGTGAGGGTCAAGCTTCGTGAGGCGACGGATTTCGGCCTCCGTGATGTTCTGCCCCCAAAGGCGAGCATAGGCGATGTAGAAGCGCTGAGCGGGAGTGAAGCCATCGATCTTAGCGACCTGCTTGCCTTCGTTAGCCATCTGCAGAGCGAGGTAAGCGATGGTGAGACCACCCTGGTCTGCGATGTTCTCTCCGAGCGTCAGCTCCCCATTGGCCTTGAGACCTGGAGCAACCGTGACAGCAGAGAACTGCTTTGCGAGGCGCTGCGTGGTGGCTTCGAACTTCTTACGGTCTTCGGGTGTCCACCAGTTGTTCATGTTCCCATCCTTATCGAAGTTAGATCCTTCGTCGTCGAAGCCGTGAGTCATCTCGTGACCGATGACGACACCGATCGCTCCATAGTTCACTGCGTCATCTGCATCCATATTGAAGAAGGGAGGCTGCAGGATACCTGCGGGGAAGCAGATCTCGTTGGTCGTGGGCATGTAGTAGGCATTGACCTCCTGAGGGCTCATGAGCCACTTCGTGCGGTCAACGGGCTTGCCGAGGTCCTTGAGGTTGTCTGCCTGCATGAAGCGTGTAGCTGCTTCGAGGTTCTGGTAGTACGTCTTGCTCTCATCGATGTCGAGGGCGCTGTAGTCCATCCACTTGTCGGGGTAACCGATCTTGATGACGAAGCTGCTTAGCTTCTCCTGTGCGCGCTTCTTCGTCTCAGGGCTCATCCAGCTGAGGGCTTCGACGCGCTGGCCAAGAGCCTTCTGCAGGTTGTGTACAAGCTCGATCATTCGCTCCTTAGCTTCGGGAGAGAAGTAGCGCTTGACGTATACTTCACCGAGAGCTTCACCGAGGACGTTCTGCACGACATCGACGCTACGTCTCCAGCGTGGGTGCATCTCCTTGCGGCCGCTGAGCTGCTTGCCGAAGAAGTCGAAGTGAGCTTGGACGAAGTCATCACTCAGCGAATTAGCAGCACCGCTGATGGTATGCCCTGTGAGGAAGTCACGAAGATCCTCGACCTTAGCTGAGGAGTACCACTTGTCGAAGGCCTTGAAGAAGTTCAGCTGCATGAAGTTCGCCGTGGCGATGTCAAGGCCACGCAGACGAAGGTAGCCGCTCCAGTCGAAGCCCTTATTGTCTCGTGCAAAGTCAGCAATCGTCACGATATTGTAGTTCTTCTGTGAGTCACGCAGCTCCGTATTGGAGTAAGAGAACTGAGCCAGCTCCGTCTCGATACGGATGGTAGCCTTGGCGATGCGGCTGGCTTCGGCGTCAGAGTAGCCCGAGAGCTTGAGGATGCGGATGAGGTAGGCCTCGTAGCCAGCGAGGATCTGCTTGGCTTCGGGGGTAGACTCGACGTAGTAGTCGCGCGAACCGAGGCCAAGAGACGTCTGCGTGAAGAGGAAGATGTTCATGGTACTATTCTTCTCGTCAGCTGCGACGCCCGTGCCGAAGAGGCAACCTTGACCATAGACCTGATCCTGCTGAGCGATATGCTTGAGGAGGTCTTCCTTGGTTTGGATTCCCTGAAGGGCTTGGAGCTCGGGGATAAGGGGCTTGTAGCCCTGGCGATTGCGCTCAGCGCTGTCCAGAGACTGCTTGTAGAGGACGGCGACACGATAGTCGTTCGTGCCCTTAGTCTGAGGCTTAGCGATCAACTCCTCTACGATGTGGCGGATCTGCGAAGTGGCCGTGTCGCGGAGAATGTCGAAGGTGCCGAAGCGGCTGTAGGCAGGCTTGAGGGGATTCTTGCGTATCCAGCCTCCGTTGCTGTAGAGGTAGAAGTTGTCCTGAGGGCGTACCTTTCGGTCCATGTCGGAGAGGTTGATGCCTGGGACCTTCTCGGTCTTGGTCTGCTGAGCACTGAGGCTGGCGGGAAGGAGTCCCTGTGCTAAGAGTGCGCTGAGACCAAGCGTGATGAGTTGCTTTTTGATCTGCATAATGGATATTAATTGTAGTGGTCGTGCGAGGGAAGCCCCGTGTGTGAGGGGCAGCACCGCTGTGTGCCTCTGCAAAGGTACACCTTTTCACTACGTGTTATACGGGGCTTGGTGCTGTATTCGTATAAGAATGTTGCGCGGAGCCCTTGCTCTCTATTTATTATTGTGCTAAGGCATCGCACGCCCAGCCCCACGATACACCTCTCCGAAGCGACACGCAAGCCCTTCGCCTTATCACAAGTATTTCTCTTTTCCAGCGAAGGAAAAAGTGTTATCCTTGCGAAGAAAAAAGCGCCTTCCCGTAGTGGTTTTCTTCTATCTATGTACGTAGTCTTAAAGACCAGGCACGTAAATCCAAATATCCACGCCCGTAGATATTAGAGCTACGTACGTAGTCCAAACTTATCTGTCACTCGGCCACAACTTTTATCCCTACGCAGAGCAACAACCTATGTATGGGTCACCTCACAAAGCTATATAGGAATGAAGAGAAAGCTATATGAGACCTTTGCACGGCATCTCGCTGGAGGGGCTTAGGGCAAGGGGAGGGAGGGCTCGGTATGGGCTCTCGGAGCAGAACGTATACGTTTGGCGAGCAAAGGGTATACGTTTGGCGATGAAAACGTATACGTTTCGCAGTCAAAACGTATACGTTTCAGGCACGAAACATATACGTCTTGGTTAGGTGCCGAATTCGCTTCCTCAGGCCACGGTGCTTAGATGCTTTATTTTAATGGAATAGAAGAGGAGAAGGAGCTACTTCGCTTCTGCCCTTCGTGTGGGTCGCTTGGTGCTCTGCCTCTGGTGGAAGGAGGGACTTCCCTTAGACCTTGTGAAGGCCGTACATCATGCTGTGAGAGCGCCTTTCTATATAGAGTCGCCCATTATAATTCGTATCTTTACACCGCACACCTGTAGCGTGCAGTATTAAAGTCCTACAGATATTACAGATCGTAAGTCTATGAATCAATTTCTAAAGAAGGGGCTCGTGCTGGCGACCGCCGCCCTCTCTATCGGCTACCAAGCAAAGGCTGATAAGGGGATGTGGCTGCTCAACGAGCTCACGCGAGAGAACGTCGCTCAGATGAAGGAACTGGGCTTCCGCCTCCCCATTGACTCCCTTTACAACCTGGACAAGCCCAGCGTGGCCAACTCCGTTGTAATCTTCGGTCGTGGCTGTACCGGGGTCACTGTCTCCAGCCAAGGTCTTATCTTCACCAACCATCACTGCGGCTTCGACGCTATCCAGTCGCAGAGCACCGTCGACCACGACTATCTCCGTGACGGCTTTGTCTCGCAGAGCTTCTCTGCAGAGCTCCCCATCGAAGGGCTCACCGTGAGCTACCTCTCCTCTATCCGTGACGTCACGAAGGAGATCCTGGCTCAGCTCAAGAAGCCCAAGAATGAAATCGAGCGCCTCTCGCAGATCCAGAAGATCTGTCAGAGCCTTGAGGCCGCTGAGAGCAAGCGCCTCAAGAGCGAGCACAAGCGTGTACAGGTACGCCCCTACTATGCCAACAACAAGTACTATCTCATTACCTACGATGTCTTCAGCGACGTACGTCTCGTCTTCGCTCCTCCAGGATCTGTAGGTAAGTTCGGCGGTGATACGGACAACTGGATGTGGCCCCGACACACGGGTGACTTCTCTGTCTTCCGTGTCTACGCTAATAAGGACAACGCTCCAGCCAACTACAGCAAGGATAACGTCCCCTACAAACCCAAGTACCACGCTACCGTATCTACCGAAGGCTACGAGAAGAATGACTACGCGATGACTATCGGCTTCCCTGGATCGACCTCGCGCTACATCCCTTCCTTCGCTGTAGAGAACCGTATGAGGGATCAGAACGATCCTCGCATCGAGGTACGCGGCGTCAAGCAGGATATCTGGCGTGCAGCGATGAATGCTGATCAGGCTACCCGCATCAAGTATGCCTCTAAGTACGCCCGTAGCTCCAACTATTGGAAGAACTCTATCGGGATGAATAAGGCGCTTGTCAAGCTCGGCGTCCTCGATCAGAAGCGCGCTGAAGAAGCTTCCTTCGAAGAGTGGGTAGCTGCTTCGGGCAAGAAGGCTCAGGCTTACAAGGGCATTCTCTCCGAAATGGAAGGTGCATACAAGAAGCTTGGCAACATCGAGCGCCAGTCTATGTACCTGCGCGAAGCCCTCATCGGTGGTACGGAGATCGTCTCCGCTGCACGTGGTCTGGGCGATCCCGCAAAGGTCAAGAAGCTCGCTTCTCAGCCTAAGGAGCAGCTCGCCCAGATGATCAATGATCTCTACAAGGACTATGTGCCTACACTTGACCAGAAGGTCCTGCCTGCTATGCTTGACATCGTACGTCAGCGTGTCGATGCTAATCGCGTAGCTCCGATCTTTGACCTTATTAATAAGGAGTATGGTGGCGACACGAAGGCTTATGCTGATGCGCTCTTCGCTAATAGCGTCGTCCCCTACAAGGATAAGCTTCTTGCGACCCTTCAGCAGCCCAATGCTGCCGAAATCCTAAGCAAGGATCCCGCTGTCCTGCTTTCGAATAAGGTGTGGGAGATCTATACGGCCTTCTCTAACGAGCTGAAGCCTCTCTACGAACCTATTGATCGTGGCAACCGTCTCTACTTCGCTGGTCGTCGTGAGCAGAACCCCTCCAAGCCTATGCCCAGTGACGCTAACTCTACGATGCGTATGAGCTATGGTACGATCAAGGGTTATAGCCCCGCTGACGCTGTAGAGTATGACTACTTCACCACCAGCCGTGGTATCCTCGAGAAGAATAACCCCGAGTCTACGGAGTTCAACGTCTTCCCCTCCTTCCTTGAGCTGATTAAGAAGGGTGATTGGGGCCGTTGGGCAGACAAGAAGGATGGTAAGCTCCACGTAGCCTTTATCTCGACGAACGACATCACAGGCGGTAACTCCGGTAGCCCTGTCTTCGATAAGAATGGTCGTGTATTCGGTCTGGCCTTCGACGGGAACTGGGAAGCTATGAGCGGTGATATCGAATTCGAGCCCAACCTCCAGCGTACGATCGTAGTCGACATTCGCTACGTCCTCTTCACCATCGATAAGTGGGGCAAGTGCTCCCGTCTGATCGATGAGATGACGATCAAGTAGTCCCACGGGTACTACAACTATAAAAGAGGCGCCTCTTACCACTTGGTAGGGGCGCCTCTTTGCTGTATTAGCGAACTTAACTCATTTTAATCTCGCAGCCTTGCAATATGTCTGGTTAATTGGCTAAAATGTGGTAATTAGAGAGGTATAGAAATGGAGTTGAGATCCCGCATATTTAGGGCGTTTGATCTTTGTCTTGTACGGGCTTTAAAAGACCTTTGTTATCTAAATAAATTCCTTAACTTTGCTATGCACGAGTGAAGAGCCCTTCACCCATAGCACCAGTAGACAAAGTAAACACAATCAGATATGGATGCTAAGATTCAAGAACTGACCGAGAAGATCTACAACGAAGGCGTCAAGCAAGGCCAAGCCGAAGCAGATCGCCTTATCGCTGAGGCTGAGACACGCGCTACTAAGATAGAGGCAGATGCCACAGCCCGCGCCGAAGAAATCATCAAGTCTGCTGAGCGTCGAGCCAGCGAGCTAAAGAAAAACACAGAGTCAGAGCTTCGCCTCTATACGGCACAGCTCGTCGATTCCATCAAGAGTAGTATCTCCGATCAGATCCAGGGTGAGGTCGCTAAGAGTAGTGTACAGGCACTGTCATCTGACCCCGCCTTCATCCGAAGCTTCATCCTTAAGATCGCAGAAAGCTTTGATCTCAATCGTGGCGTAGAGATCTCCACCGCTGATGCAGAAGGCCTCCGCTCCTACTTCACCTCCCACGCTAAGTCCCTGCTTGAGTCGGGCGTTTCGATTCGCTCTGTAGCAGGTAAGCCCACAGACTTCTCTATCGCTCCCAAGGATGGTAGCTTCAAGGTACAGTTTGGCGAGGCTGAATTTATTGAGCTTTTCAAGAGCTTCCTCCGCCCCGAGATGAACCAGATGCTCTTCTAACCTGCGCTATAAATTAAGGAGAGCATTTATGGCTAAGTATTATGCACTAATCGCTGGACTACCCAATATCACGGTAGATAGCCCCAAGCCTCCGTTCACTACTGCAAGCTTCTACGAAGAACTCCTCCCTATCCTCACGAAGCAAGATCTCCAGTTGCTGGAAGTCCTGCGTCAAGAAGCACTGAATAAAGAGCTTCTTAATTGGATCGTCGCAGGAGAGCTTACTCCACCAGAGCAAGAGCCTGAGCAAAGCTATGAGGTGGACTACTCAGGGGAGGCCGCGGAGGCATTGAGCCCAGAGATAATTCGCCTGCAAGCTCTACAGTCTGTGTCTGCGGCGGCTAACCAAGGTAAGCGTAATCCACGCCCCAAGGCTACCCCAGACTACATCTCCCGCTTCATCTATGATCTCTATCACCGCGAGGTGAAGAGCGATGAGCAAGATAGCTCTGATGCTGTAGCGCCACGCCTCTTCGATGAGATCGGTAGTGATCGCTTAGCATTGGAAGACTTGATCGCCAGCTACTATTATGATTCGGTCGCTGATTCAAGTAGCTCCTTCCTCACAGAATGGTTTGCCTTGAATAAGAATATCCGCAATATCTTGGCTGTCTTCACTTGTCGCCGATTAGGCTGGGATCCCCAGCGCTATCTTGTCGGGAAGGGTGAGGTGGAAACACAGCTCTTGCAGTCGAAGGCTAAGGACTTTGATCTTGGGGAGAAGCTTCCCTACCTACCTAAGGTCCTTCAGATCGCAGAAGAGCGAGATATCGCACGCCGAGAACGCTTGATCGACCTACTGAAGTGGCAGTGGATGGATGAGTGGACCTTTGTCCGAGTCTTTGATATCGACAATGTACTCTGCTACTATCTCCGCCTTGGAATCCTCGAGCGCTGGGCTAACCTCAATGAGACGAAGGGAGAAGCAACTTTCCGTAATATCGTCCATTCGCTTAAGGGTGAAAGTGCTCAGGTACTCCAGGACTTCAAGAAGGCTCAGAGGCGCTAAGCTACATACTCAGAAAACAGAATAATCACATGAAGCGCCTTGCCTCACCAGTGAGGGGACGCATGCAAAATAATAAGGGATACATGGCAACAAAAGGTAGTGTAAAAGGTATCGTCTCGAACCTCGTGACCATCGAGGCTGACGGTCCTGTCGCCCAGAACGAAATATGCTACATCACCGTCGGTGGTGTGCCATTGATGAGCGAAGTCATCCGTGTCAATGGCAAGAACGCTTATGCTCAGGTCTTCGAGTCGACCCGTGGTATGCGCATCGGAGACCCCGTCACCTTCGAGGGGCACATGCTTGAGGTTACACTCGGCCCAGGGATGCTCTCAAAGAACTATGATGGTCTGCAGAATGACCTCGATAAGATGGATGGAGTATTCCTCAAGCGAGGCTCCTATACTTACGCCTTGGATGAGGAGAAGCTCTGGGACTTCAAGCCTTTAGCTACGGTTGGTGATCGCGTCACTGCGGGAGCTTGGCTTGGTGAAGTCGAAGAGAACTTCCAGTCAATCAAGGTTATGGTACCCTTTACCTTTGAGGGTATCTACACGCTTAAGAGTCTACAACCTGCGGGTAAGTATACTGTCGAAGACAATATCGCAGTCCTCGTCGATGAGTCTGGTGTAGAGCACCCCATCACGATGAAGCAGAAGTGGCCCGTCAAGCGTCCTATCACCTGCTACGCGGACAAGCCACGTCCTCATAAGCTACTCGAAACAGGGGTTCGTATGATCGATACGATGAACCCCATCGTCGAAGGTGGTACGGGCTTTATCCCTGGTCCTTTCGGTACGGGTAAGACCGTCCTACAGCATGCCATCAGTAAGCAGGCTGAAGCTGACATCGTAATCATCGCAGCTTGTGGCGAACGTGCTAACGAGGTTGTAGAAGTCTTCAAGGAGTTCCCTGAGCTTCTTGACCCCAACACGGGGCGTCCTTTGATGGAGCGTACGATCATCATCGCTAATACCTCTAATATGCCTGTGGCAGCCCGTGAAGCTTCGGTATACACGGCGATGACTATCGCTGAGTATTATCGTAGTATGGGACTCAAGGTCCTGCTAATGGCTGACTCAACTTCCCGCTGGGCACAGGCTCTTCGTGAGATGTCCAACCGTCTCGAGGAACTTCCTGGTCCTGACGCCTTCCCAATGGACCTTTCGGCAATCGTCGCAAACTTCTATGCACGTGCCGGCTTCGTTCATCTGAAGAACGGTCAGACGGGTTCCGTAACCTTCATCGGTACAGTTTCTCCTGCAGGGGGGAATCTAAAGGAGCCTGTGACGGAAAATACTAAGAAGGTAGCACGCTGCTTCTATGCACTAGAGCAGGAGCGTGCCGACCGCAAGCGCTATCCTGCGATTAACCCAATCGATAGCTATTCAAAATATCTCGAATACCCTGAGTTCGCAGACTATGTTGCTGAGCGAGTAGGGGCTGGATGGATTGATCAAGTGAGCGAACTCAAGCAGTGGCTCATCCGCGGTAAGGAGATCTCAGAGCAGATCAATATTCTTGGGGACGACGGTGTGCCTCTTGATTATCACGTGACCTTCTGGAAGTCTGAACTTATCGACTTCATCATCTGCCAACAGGATGCCTTCGATAGCATCGACTGCAACTGCTCACTTGAGCGTCAGGAGTTCATGGTACGTCGTGTTATGCAGGTCTGCCATACAGAATTCTCATTTGATGGCTTCGTCGAGGTCGGTGACTTCTTCAAGGAGCTGATCAATGCCTTCCGACAGATGAACTATGCTGAGTTCGATAGTGACGAATTCCGCAAGCAGCAGGCTAAGGCCGATGAACTGGTATCCCAACGTGCTAAAAACTAACAGCGCTATGGCAGCAAAAGCATTTCAAAAGATTTATACCAAGATAGAAAACATCACCAAGGCTACCTGTATGCTTCGTGCTACGGGAGTAGGTAATGAAGAGCTGGCTACCATTGGTGGCCGTCTGGCACAGGTCGTCCGCATCATGGGAGATGAGGTGACACTGCAGGTCTTCGGTGGTACCGAAGGTATCCCTACCAATGCTGAAGTGATCTTCCTCGGAAAGGCTCCTTCGCTCCAGGTCGGAGATCAGCTCGTAGGACGCTTCTTCAATGCCTATGGGGAGCCTATTGATGGCGGTCCTGCAGTCACAGGGCGCGAGGTCGAAATTGGTGGCCCATCAGTGAACCCCGTGCGTCGTGAGCAACCCTCCGAGCTGATCGCTACGGGGATCGCTGGTATCGACCTCAATAATACTCTGGTCACCGGTCAGAAGATCCCCTTCTTTGCTGACCCTGACCAGCCCTTTAATGAGGTTATGGCGATGGTGGCACTCCGAGCTAAGAGCGATAAGATCATTCTCGGTGGGATGGGTATGACCAATGACGACTACCTCTTCTTCAAGAATACCTTCAGCAATGCAGGTGCTTTGGACCGTATTATCAGCTTTATCAATACGACTGAAGACCCTTCCGTTGAGCGCCTCCTCATTCCAGATATGGCTCTGACGGCTGCTGAGTACTTCTCGGTTGAAAAGAAGGAGAAGGTCTTGGTACTTCTGACGGACATGACAAACTATGCCGACGCCTTGGCTATCGTCTCCAACCGCATGGACCAGATCCCCTCTAAGGACTCAATGCCAGGTTCGCTGTACTCAGACCTTGCTAAGATTTACGAGAAGGCTGTGCAGTTCCCCGATGGAGGTTCGATCACAATCATCGCAGTGACGACGCTCTCAGGTGGTGATATCACACATGCTGTACCTGACAATACGGGGTACATTACCGAAGGCCAGCTCTACCTGCGTCGTGACTCCAATGTGGGTAAGGTCATCATTGACCCCTTCCGCTCGCTCTCTCGACTCAAGCAGCTTGTCATCGGTAAGAAGACACGTGAAGACCATCCTCAGGTGATGAATGCTGCTGTGCGTCTCTTCTCTGATGCTGCAGGTGCACAGACCAAGCAGGAGAACGGGTTCGACTTGACAGACTACGACGAACGTACCCTACGCTTCGCAGCGGACTACTCTCGTCATCTCCTTGCTATCGACGTTAACGTTGATATTGAAGGGATGCTGGATACCGCATGGGGACTCTTCGGTAAGTACTTCCGCCCTGCAGAAGTCAATATCAAGCAGTCACTCATCGATACTTACTGGCCTAAGGAAGCCTAATAAGATGCAGCGATTGGAGTAGGCTAGTCTGCGTACGATATGACTTGCCTATTCCAGAGTCTGCAGCCCTAAACAAAGCTTTATGGCGATACGATTCCAATACAATAAGACCTCACTGCAGCAACAGGAGAAGGCGCTGAAGATGCGCCTGCGTACCTTACCCACTATCAAGAGTAAGGAGAGCGCCCTACGTCAGCAGGTCAAGCAGACCAAGCGTGAGGTGGATCTTCTCGAGGAGAAGCTCGAGCAAGAACTGCGGGGGTACCAGGGAATGGTCAGCCTGTGGGACGAGTTTGATGCTTCGCTCATCACCGTCGATCGCGTGGATCTGTCGATGAAGAAGATTGCAGGGGTTCTACTCCCAGTGCTTGATGGTATTCACTATGAGGTACGCCCCTTCAGTATCTTCAATGCTCCAAGTTGGTGGGCAGAGGGTATTGAGCTCCTCAAGACTCTTGCAACTACTGGTATCGAGGCAGAGTTTCTCCGCCTGAAGATGGAGTACCTCGAGCATGCTCGAAAGAAGACCACACAGAAGGTAAATCTCTTCGAGAAGGTTCAGATCCCTGGTTATCAGGATGCGATCCGTAAGATCAAGCGCTTCCTCGAAGATGAGGAGAGCTTATCGAAGGCCTCGCAGAAGATTATGCGCACTAACATCGAGCTGCGTAAACAGAAAGAAGAAGAGGAGGCTGCACGATGATTAGGTCAATGAATAAATATGCCTTCCTGGTCTTTCATTCGGACTATGAAGGCTTCCTTCACAAGCTACGCAGCCTGGGTGTCCTACATGTTAATGAACAGAAGGATAGTCGTGAGGTCGAGGAGCTACGTAGCATTCTCTCCGAGCGTACCCATATCAAGGATACCTTGCGCGCCCTGCGTCCCTATATCACAGACGGAGCAGCTGAGCTTTCCCAGCCCATCAAAAATGAGGCGGAGGGTGAGGCTCTGATATCTGAGATCGAGGGAGAACTGAAGCGCTTGTCAGTCCAAGATGAGGAGCTGGCAGCTCTTCGTCTCGAAGCAACCGAAGTCCGTCCTTGGGGGGCTTTTGATCCAGCTGCGGTTAGTCAGCTATCAGAAGCTGGCTATGGACTTAGCTTCTTCACGATTCCTCAAGCGCGCTTTACCGAGGCATTCCAAGCGGAGTATGATGTCGTGCCCGTTGCCACGCTCTCAGGTCGAGTCTATTTCGTTCATTTACATGCTGCTGGAGCTTCACAGACTCTACCAGAGGCTGAGCATGTCGCCACTCCCAAACGTAGCATTGCGGAGCTCGAAGGACTTGTAGCTGAGGCTGAGGCTGCACGCGCTCAGCAGCTGGAGAAGCTCACAGAGCAGACTAAGCTTTGGCAGGATCAGCTCGCCAGCTATGATCTCCTACTGGAGAACCGCTTTACCTTCGGCCGTACGCGACTCCAAGGGGAGCGCCTTGCTGATGAGAAGCTCCTTCTGCTGGAGGGCTTTGTACCTACGGACGATGCTCCAGCCTTTGAAGCTGCACTGGAAGAAGCTGGCTACTATTTCCGTCAAGTCGACTTTGATCCCGAGACGGAGCGTGTGCCCATCCAGCTGAAGAATAATGCATTCGCACGCTGCTTCGAGTTCATCACAGGCCTCTTCTCTCTGCCCAACTACCAAGAGATTGACCAGACATATCTCATCGCCCCCTTCTTCATGCTCTTCTTTGGCATGTGCTTCGGGGATGCTGGGTATGGTCTTCTACTCTTCGCCGTATGTACCTACTTCCGCCTGCGTAGCAAAGGTGGAGACACAAGCCTCTTGGGCCTTGGCCAATGGCTGGGTGGTGGTGCCTTCGTTGTCGGTATGCTTATGGGGGGGATCTTCGGTATCGAGCTGCCCTGGGCTCACAACAAGGCGTACATCTTCAACCAGGATAATATGATGATGATCTCTGTCATCATCGGCTTGGTACAGATCCTCCTTGGTAAGACTATTGGGGCCTATAAGAAAGGTCTTCAGAAGGGCTGGCGTCACTCCTTGGCTGGCTACGCTTGGGTACTCCTGCTCGTAGCTGTAGGCTTGATCTACGCCTTGCCAAAGGCATCGATCACACTTCCACAGCCTGTGACCTATATTCTCTATGGTATAGCTGGCCTCTCGGTGCTCGTTGCCTTCTTCTACAATAGCCCTGGGAAGAACCCCTTCATCAACTTCGGCTCAGGGCTTTGGAGCACCTATGAGACAGCCTCAGGGCTTCTCGGGGACTCGCTCTCATATATCCGTCTCTTCGCTATCGGTCTGACGGGTGGTATCCTCGGGAGTGTCTTCAATCAGCTCGCCATGTCATGCGTCCCTGAGGCGGGGAGCGGTGCAAGTGTATTCAGCTACATCATCGGCTGGGTCATGGCACTTCTCGTCCTACTCTTCGGGCATGGGATCAACTTCGGTATCGCTATGATTGGTGCCTTTGTACACCCACTACGTCTGACCTTCGTAGAGTACTACAAGAACAGTGAGTTCGAAGGTGGCGGTAAGCCCTACACCCCTTTCACGCGTAAGTAAAAACAAACTAAATATTCTCTTAAACACAAGTAACGATTATGAATGAGATGTTATCTTTCCTCGGCATTGTGCTGATGGTTGGTCTGACGGGTATCGGTAGTAGCATCGGTGTGACGATCTGCGGTAACGCTGCTGTCGGCGCGATGAAGAAGAACCCAGATGCCCTCGGGCAGTATATCGGGCTCTCCGCACTCCCTAGCTCTCAGGGGCTGTACGGCTTCGTCGGCTTCTTCATGGCTAAGGCTGCTCTCGACAAGCTCGTCGCTGCTGGCCCTGTATCGATCTATGCCGCTTGGGCTATCCTCGCTGCTGGGATCATCCTCGGTATCGTAGGGGCTTACTCTGCGATCCGTCAGGCTCAGGTCTGCGCTAACGGGATCCAGGCTATCGGGAATGGTGAGAACGTCTTCAGCGCTACGATGGTCATGGCCGTCTTCCCTGAGCTTTATGCGATCCTTGCCCTTCTGGTGACGATCCTCATCGTAGGCTCCTTCTAAGGGAACGAAATCGCACTATAATATCTGCCTCAGGGCTACCCGACTTCGCTGTGGGGTAGCCCTGAGGTCTTTTTAT
>ERZ773180.461-NODE-461-length-24474-cov-9.331054_pt1 | contig 24474 bp, 7 predicted proteins | sample MGYA00511080_ERZ773180 | MGnify/ENA primary metagenome ERZ773180 (study PRJEB29015, sample SAMEA2738175) | human oral metagenome | biome: human oral; feature: human-associated habitat; material: saliva | place: China | collected 2178 ...
TCTGTATCTGCTGGAAGTGTGTGTGTTGCTTTAAGAACGTGACCTTCTTTAGTAACAGTGATGGTTACTTCAGCTTTCATTGGGTCATAAGTCATTCCTGCTTCAGAACCTTGAACTTCTTCTACAGTATACTTGTGAGTACCAACTTGAGTATTATTAAAGGTCAAGTCATCAAAAGCAATAACACCTGCTTTGGTATTGGTCTTAGTTTGAAGAGTCTTACCATCTGAATCTTTCAATACAAATGTAAATTCGCCTTCTTTCAACTCACGACCTGCAAGAGCTTTCGTAAAGTCAAACTTGGTCTTAACTGGAGCGACAACGTAGTTATTGAAGACCTTATCGTCAGCACTTGATTTGAATCCGCCTTCCGCACTGTACTTAACAGATGCTTGCAAATCACCTTTAGCGTTTTCTGTGACAGTAACCGTCATGGTAACAGTCATTTCATCGTAGTCAACATTTTTGTCTGAACCTGCATTTTCGGTGATAGTGTATGTATAGGTCCCGACTTTATTGAACGTTAATTTACTAAAGGTCGCTTTACCGTTTTGGTTTGTGACAGTTTCTTCATAGCCAGGAAGCGATTTGTTTTGTTGATTTTCTTTAATCTTGAAGTTGAATTCGCCATCAACTAGTACACGTCCTCCCAATTGTTTTTCAACTTCTGGAGTGACTTCAACTGGCTCTTGTTTGACATAGTAGTAGACCGGTTGTTTATGTGGCGTCAAAGTGTTAAGCAAGTCAACGTTTGTACCGATACCACCAACTCCACGTTCTAATTGTGCGTTAGCTGAACCGTGTCCAATTCCATCTCCCAAGAATGGTACGAATACTGTTTTCTTAGGTGTATATCCTGCTGAACTTTGGAAATCGAATGCAACTTCTTTACCATTTGGATATTGAGTTTGCGCTCCTGTTTTTGGATCTGTTACAGTATGTGCAATCGTATTAAGAGGTGATTTTTTAACAACTAGTTCTTGCGTATTAGCTTCACCTGGTTTAATCGGTTTCGTTTCTGCTATCAACATGTAGCCATCAGTACTTAATGAACCATCAGAACGTTTACTTTGTTGTTTTGGATCTAGTAAGTAAACACGAATAACTACCGAACCATCTTCTCCAACAACTTCTTTAATCCGTTTAATACCATAACGGTCTGCATCCATAAATTTCGTCCCAACAGTATAAGGACGACTGACATAACCAGATTTATCGTTTGCATCAGCTGTTTGATACAATTTATATCCATCAAATTGACGTTCACCAGATGCTGTGAAGCTTTGACCTTCCATAGCTTTAGTAGCATATCTAGCTAAATCTACTTCATTACCATTTTCTTTGTAATCTTGAACAGTTTTATCTGTTTTATTTGCATTGAATGTAGGATTGTTTTTATCAACTACTTTATAGTAAGTTGTTTTATTAATTGCCTCTGGTATTTTAGCATTTGAATCAGTAATTGTACGACCGTTATAAGCTGGTTCAACAACGTTTAGAATATCTGTTGTTGTACGAGCGTTATAAACCGCAGTATGAAGTGCTTGCTCTGCAGGTGTCAATTGGTGTCCAGCAGCCACTAAATCTGTTATACTCTTTCCAACTTCATACCCATTTTGAATGAATGGTTGAATTGTTTTACCTTTTTCTTGAGCAAGTCCAGCTTTATAATCTACTTGGAAGGTTAATTCACTATTAGACGCAGCTGTGGTAGTAGTGAATTTTTGAACGCCACTTGATGAAGTAACCGTTCTTGTTTCTACCACATTACCAGTCGTTTTATCGATTAATTCAACAGTTGTATCTGTAGATTCATCAAATCTCTTATAAGCACGAGCATAGTATTTTGTACCATAACGTTCATTGAATCTAGTAAGATCCCAAATAGCGTATGTATAGTAATCGCCTTCTTTAGCAGAGTAACCAGCTGGTACAGGTTGAGAGCTTACAGTTGCACCGTTAGCATCTTTAATTTCTGGAGTTACTTTTTCCCCATCTTTTAAGTAAGTGCTTACTGCTACTGGGTTAGAGTTGTGGTCTCCAGATACAGCTTCGTTAGTAGTAGCACGACGACTACGTACTTTTGGTTTGTTTGATTCGTCTGTAGCTGGTTTTGCTTCAGTTGCTGCTGGTTTTGCTTCTTCAGCTTTTTCTTCTTTATTAGTTTCCCCTTCAGCAACTTTTGGTTTAGCAGCTTCTTCTACTTTAGCAGTTTCTTCAGCAGCTGGTTTAGCTTCAGTTACCGCTGGTGTAGCTTCTTCTGCTTTTGCTGGTGTAGCTGCTGGAGTTTCAGTTACTGCAGCTTCCGCTTTAGGGGTTGCTGTAGCCGCTGGGGTTTCCGCTTTTGCTGCTACCTCAGTCTTCGGTGCTGCAGTTTCAGCATTAGTTTCAGCAGCTTTAGCTTCTCCGCTACCTGCTAATGCAAAACTAAGTCCGAATCCTAAGAAAACAGACGCTACGCCAACTTTATATTTTCTTAAAGAAAATCGTTGATGTTCTTTTCTTATCATTAGATAATTTCTCCTTTTTAAATAATATTTTTTAAAGAGTATACAATTATATATGTATATCTTTGTTTCATAATATATGTATAAACATCGTATTACTAACCCCGTTATTATAACATAACAAAACCCTTCCTACAAGCAATAACATAACTATTTTTTTGAAAAATTTATAATTCATAAATTTGCCATAAATAGCGTTTTCATTAGCGTTATCAATTGTTCGTTAAGCATGTTTTTTTTATACTTCTTATTATGAATCCCATAAATAGTATCGTTTCCAGAAGTTATGTCTACCATACATTATAGATGTCAAAATAAAAATATTTCGTTGATAAAAGATATATTTAGAGTCTATTATATAAATAATTATTTGTTTTTTAAGTTTTCAAAGGTATTTTTTCTATTCTTTCAAAAAATTAATCTCCAATATTTATAATTGGAGATTGTTTTGTAGAATTCTTACTCATTAATCGTAAGACTCATTTTTAAATATTAAATTTCTTTCTACTATATAAAGATTTATTACAGAATTTTATACAATAGTTTTTTCTTTATATTTTTTCAAATACTGTAAAATGTCTAATCTATTATTTTAATTTAATCTGTTCTTTTAAGTAAAACGGATAAAATTACAGGTCTAATTTATAATCTTCTGCACATACATAGTTTTTCTTTTCCATATAGTAATATACTGCATAAGATAAAATTGCTGGCAAGATAAAATGCAATAATAAGATTTTGACTAATAATACTGCATGACTTGTATAAGAAGACATTGTTTGCCATGTCATAAGTTGACCTACCAAACCAGAAGTACCCATTCCTCCACCTGCAGGATTATTTTCCATTCTACATACTAATGTAGCTATTGGACCTAATATTGCACTAGCAACTATTGGTGGTATCCAAATTATAGGTTTCCTCATTATATTCGGTACTTGGAGCATAGATGTACCTAATCCTTGAGCTAAAAGCCCATTCCATCTGTTTGCTTTAAAGCTAATAACCGCAAAACCAACCATCTGAGCAGCGCACCCTACAGTTGAAGCACCTGCAGCTATACCTGATAGACCTAATATAATAGATAATGCTGCAGAACTTATAGGTAATGTCAATATTATCCCCATTATTACCGAAACAGCTATCCCCATTAAAAATGGTTGTAATTCTGTTGCTTCTCTAATAAATGTTCCAAGAATTTTCATTCCTTTTATTAAATATGGCCCTGTAAAATATGCAACGGTAGCACCTATAACTATCGTTACAAACGGTGTTATGATAATATCAATTTTTGTCTTTCCTGATACTAATCTTCCGCATTCAGCAGCTATAACTACCGAGATAAATGCACCTAACGGATCTCCTGAACCACTAACTATTAACTTCCCTTGTTCAATAAGGTGATTAGTACCTAAGTTTGATCCGAATGCTCCTAAAAATCCAACTACACCCGAGGCTAAAATTACAAGCTTAGGTGCTTTTAATGCATGCGCAACACCTATACCTATTACTGGGCCAGTTAAAGCCATCGCTATTGTTGCTATCACTATAAAAAATGTTGAAATACCTCCACTTAAATTTATAGCTATTTGCTTAATTATAAGACCTATAATAAGGGTACAAAACAACCCTAGTGCCATACCATTAAGTGCAACAATAAAGTATCTATGAAACAGTTTCGATAAAAGGCTATCCTTTTCCATATCTAAACTCCTTATTTATATACAAAATTTTTTAGTATCTTTTTAAAGATACTTTAACTATAATTATATCGCAATGATACCGTTTTGTCATTATATTATTACTATTTTATAGTAAGTCTTTCTTGTTAATTATAAGTGGTTTACACATTGTTAATTTTATGTAAACTGACTTTTTTATATAATACTTAAAAAATCCGAAGTGATGTAATTACCACTTCGGATTTAAAACTATTTTAATTATATCTATTATCTTTTTATTCTACGTTTTCTAGCGGCTAATGCTACTGAAGCTAATAATACAGCAACACCAGTTGTTGACGTACTAGTAGATCCTGTATTTGGTAAAACTTTTTTCTTTTTATTTATAGTTTTAACTATAGCTTTACCTTTAAATTTAGATGTTTTAGCAAATCGTTCGCGTTTAACATTTGATACAGTATTTAAAGTTTTTGAATTATTTTCTAATGTTTTTTCTATCTCTTCAAGAGATAATTCTGGTAAATCGAATACTGGAGGATTTATTGTAACTCCCCATGTATAATTTTCTATATCATATTGACGTTTGATTTGTAAATATTTATCATATTTTTCTTTTGCATCTTTTTCAAGAGCTTTAAGATTATCTAAAGCATCTTTAGCATTTTTATTAGAAACTGCTAAATCTTTTCGTGCTTGTTCTAATTCTTTAAGGATTAACGAATGATTATTTTTTATATATTCTAAGCGTTGTTTCTCTTCTGTACTATTTAGAATCTTATTATTTAAGCTATTTAATTCAGTTTCCAAAGATTCTAATTGAGATTTTAATTTCTCCTCATTTTTTATAGCACTTTCTAATTTTGCTTTTGCTTCTTGTAATTCAGAATTAGCCTTAGCTAAATCACTTAATAATTTTATAATGTCATTTTTTACTTTTTTCACTTGACTATTATCATTATCGATTTCAGCATTAACTTTATTTATTTCAGCTTTTGTTGAATTTAAAGTTGATTCATTATTATCATTAGCTTCTTTTGCTCTATTGAATACTTGAGTAGCTGCATTAAGTTTAGATGGTTTATTTTGCTCTTGTTTTAATTCATCCTCACGTTTTGCTAATTTTTTTTCTTCAGCAGCTTTTTCATTTTCAATACGTGTTATTTCAGTTTTTGCTTTTTCTAAATTAGCTTTTAGTTCTGTAGTATCTTTAACTTCTAATAACGGTAGAGTTTTTTCAGATTTAGCTCCCCATAATTTATCGAATTTTTCATAAATTGGGTTCCCGTTTTCATCATAGTCTGTCACTCCATAGCGTGGTGGTACACTTACTACACCAAATCTTAGCCAGTTATAATATTGACTATCTGATGGTGTTAACGCGAAGTATGTTCCAAACGTTTGATCTTCTGTATTCATTAAGTGTTTAGCATGATCATAATGATTATTCGCTCTTCCTTCATGGTAGAAACGTTGTACTGATTGATAGATAGAATCGAATAGGAATTTTCTTGCTACCATATTTGATTGAGAGTCTTCTTTATCAATTGATTTAGCATCTAAACTTTCAAATCTGTTGTATATAGTACCTCTATCCGTTTTATCAATTCCATTTTCGTATGCAGCTTTGTTTATTGAACGATGATCATGATCTGGATCTTTAAATCCACTTTCTTTTGTATATTTAGCAACATCTTGTGCAAATTTTAATACGTTTAAGTTTGTTTTAGCTGGCGCTAGTCCAAATTGTTTACGAACTTGATTATTTAAGTAGTTAAAGTATTGTGTTAATAAAATTTGGTCTTTTTCAGATAAATTATTAACATCTACTTTTTCACTATTAGAATAATCAATAGAATCTGTATCTAAGATTGGATATTTTTTAACTGCTTCTTTTTCTTTAGCAACTACACTAGCAATTGTTTTTTGTTGTTCAGCAAATGAAGCTTTTTGGTATGTTTTTAATGCATCAACAAATTCTTGATCGAATTTGATTTCTGTTAAAATTCCTTTAACTCCAAAAATAGCTTCGTTTTTCTTAATTTCGTCTTCTATTTTTTCTTTTTCTGCTTTAGCATTTTCTAATTGTTTTTGTTTATTATTTAAAACAGCTTGTTGTTCATCACGTTTAGCTTCTAGTTGTTTAATTTTATTTAGATTTTCAGCTTCTTCTTCTTTTGCTTTATTTAAAGCAGCTTGAGCTTCTTCTAACGCTTTTTCAGATTTTTCTTTATCTTTTTCTATTTTATTTAATGATTCAGTTAATGTATTTAGTTTATTTTTATCTTCTTTTAACTTAACTAAAAGTGAAGCTTCTTCACTTTGTTTTGATTTAAGATTTTTATCAATACTAGATGAATTTTCTTTTTTTTCTTTAGCTACTTTCTCTTTGTCTTCTGTATCTTTTTTCGCAGTATCTACTTCTGATTTAGATTTATTAATTTCAGTTGCAACATTATCTTTATTAGATTCTAATTTTTTAATTTCATCTGCTTTTTCATCAATTACTTTATCCGTAACATTTGAACCTTCTTCAGCATCTTTTTCCAGTTTATTAACTTTTTCAGAATCTTTCTTTGCTAACTCAACCTTTTTATCTGCTTCTTTTTTTTCTAATTCTAGTGATTTTTTAGCTTCATCAGCTTTTTGTTTTTCTTTAGCAACATCAGCTTCCGTTGTTTTTCCAACTTCCGTTTTCACCACTAAATTACTATCATTTTTCGGAGTTTCAGTTTCTGCTGCATGTACTTCTTGTGCCATTACAGCACTACCTACTAACGCTCCTCCTAAAATCACTGTAGTTGTTATTTTTTTCATTATACTTCTTCTCCTTTTCTAAACAACTTAATATATTTTTCACATAATTATTAGCTAAATATATAATAAATAATATATACTTAACATAATACTATTAATTATAGCACTACATTATAAATATATCAATATTTTTCTGGTTTACATTAATTATATTAAGGAGAGATAACTTGTAAATACAATTAATAACACTCAATTCATTAATTATAAGTATAATTTATTAACCATTTTTCAGCTATAAAAACACTTCACTAATCATTGATATCATCACTAATTGCAAAACATCTATGATTTAAAATATTAAAAAATTTAAATCAAATATGACATCTTAATATTGCTTCTAAGTTTATGAGGAAGTATGTAAATATATTTACATCATAAAATATTATTCATATGAATATTTTCACAAATTACTAAAAATCACCCATTTTCCACATAAATCACAACCTTCTTTTTCTTCCTTGAGTTTTATTTATATTACCTTAATGGATACTTTATTAGTTATTTCAGATTATGTTATCTTTAAACATAAAAAAGACTTTAAGCAATATATTACTTAAAGTCTTTTTTGAGTAGTTTCAAACTAGTTAGTTTTTTTTCTACGTAACACCGCTGCTGCACCTAGTAAAATAGTTGATACTAGCATTGCACTCATATCATTTTCCACACCAGTTTTAGCTAACTGTTTAGGTTTAACTTCAACTTTTTTCGGTGGTAATTGTGGTGCAGGAGGAGGTGTTGGAGTCCATGGTTTAGGTGGAATTTCAACTACTGGCGGTGGAGGTAAGATTGGTTTGTGTGTATTAGTTAGTACAACTAATCCGCCTTCTCCGATTGTAGTAGTTACTGTGTAACCTTTTGGTACGTCTATTTCACGTACTTCGTAGTTAATAACTTCACCATTTACTTTAGCTTTTAAGTTAGCAAAAGTATGTTTCCAACTATTTTCTTCATTAAGAACTACTACATCACCTTGTGGTTTATCATTTGCAAATAATTGAACAGTGATGCTAGCTGGTCTTGAAGAATCTTTGTTGTTCTCATCTTCCCAAAGTTTGATTACAGATAATTCTGTTAATACTGGTACGTGAGTGTTAGTAATAACGATGTTATTTTTTCCTTCTACTGTAACTGTGTAACCTTCTGGTACATCTACTTCTTTTACAGTATACTCGATATCTTTTCCTTCTGCTTTAGCTTTTAAGTTGCTAAATACGTGTTTCCAATTATTTTCTTTGTTTAATTTAACTGGAGCACCTACTGCTTTATCTCCAGCGAATAATTGTACTGTTACCTCAGTTGGTTGGATACCATCATTGTTATTCTCATCGTTCCATCTTTTCTCTACAGAAACTTCTTTTTCAACTGGGTTGTGTTTGTTAGTTAATACTATTTTTCCGTCTTTCAGACCAGAATTTTCAACAGTATAACCTTTTGGTACATTTACTTCAGATACTGAGTAAACAACCTCTTTTTTGTTTAATTTTGTTGGTAAATTATCAAATAGGTGTTTCCATGCGTTTGCTGCATTTAATGTAACAATACCACCTAATTTTTCACCATTCGCAAGTAATTGTACATCAATTGATGATGGACGGATTCCATCATTATTGTTGTTGTCATCCCATCTTTTCTCTACAGTTATATTTGTAACTGTTGGGTTATAAGTATTTTTAATATTGTAGCCTGTTATTTCAGGTGTATATCCTTCTACCCCAACTTCAGAGATAGTATAGACTATTTCTTTACCATCTTTGTACTTAGGTAGATTATCGAAGCTGTATTTCCAGTCGTTAGCTGCAGTAATTTCTTTTGATGCAACTTCACTGCCGTCAGCAAGTAATTTTACTACTATTTTTTCTGGGCGATTTAGATCTTTATCATTATTATCTACCCAAGTTTTAGTACCAACTACATTTACTTTTTCATCGATTTTTTTGTTTGCAATTTTGTAAACAGCATCAGCTGCTACTCCATTTTCTTTAGCTTCTGTTTGTTTTTTAGCGTTAATAAGTAATTTAACTGCTTTATCAGGTAATGAATATCCAGTTGGTGCTGCTATTTCTTCAAGAAGATAGTAATCATTTACTAAATCTCCAACAGATGCTTCACCTTTTTTATTTGTAGTTAAAGTAGTTATTGAACTTCCGAATTTATTTCCATCTTTGTCAGATGCATAAACGTTAAACTTAGCCCCTTCTAGTGGTTCATTAGTCACAGAGTCTTCTTTTAGTATAGATAATGAATACTTTTTACCTTCTGCTTCACCACCAGGTGTTAGAGTTTTTATCCAAGATTCAGATGTTAGAGAAACTTTATTCGGTTTATCTACTTTGCCACCATTATCATTAGAACCTTCTGTAACAACTTCACCTTCTAATTTTGAATTATTGTGATAAAGTGTTCCGTTAGGTGGCGTTTTACCTAAAGTAACATCATACATGATACGGATATTATCACTTGGTAAAATATCTCTTAAGAATTTTACTGTAAATCCTCTGTTATCTGCATTGAAAGTTACTTTATAATCTGTTTCTGGTAATGGTTTTGCAGTCGCTGGATAGTTATCCAGACGATATACACCGTCAGTAGGAGTATATGTAAATGTACCATACTCTACTTTAACAGAACTTGGATCAATAGTCCCATCTGAAAATGCTAAGTTATCAGTAACTACAACATTTTTCATATGTTTACCATCAGCATTTACTTTAATTTTATAACGTAAGTCTGATGATTTACTTTCTCTTTGCCAACCTTCTTTTTTGATACCAACTTTAGGTTGAACAGGAGCTCCTTTATATTTAAGTTTATCACCTTCAACTTTTTTTCCATCAACAGTTAAATTGAAGTCAAGGTCTTTTTCTCCTGATACTTTCTCATGGTCTACACGCCCATAAAAGAAGAAATCTCCAATTACTTCTGCGTGTTTACTTGGATAGTCAGTATATGTAAAAACAAGGTTTTTCTTTTTCATATCAACTGCTGCATTTGCTACAACTTCAGATGTATTGTTTTTGTCAACAATATTGAATGTTCTATTTTTATCAGCATAAGTACTACCAAATTGGAATTGATCAGGTATTCCTATAGTTGATGTATCTCCTTGTTTTACTTTTGAAGGATTAGGTATTCTAAACTCTGCACTAACTTTGAAAGTTTCCCATGGCGCTAAAGCATGATCAACTTTTCCACCTTCATTTTTTTCCACACGGACATTAGACACATCAATCTTCTTCTCAGTTGATTCTGCAGCCTTAGCTTTACCTTGGTCAAAAAATGATAATCCAGTTACTGCGCATATTACAAACAGTAATACACCTAAAAATTTAAAAACTGCTTTTCTCATTAATATTTCCCTCCTTTTTTATAAATTTACAGTTTTCTTGAAAGTACAAATATCATTTAAAATATTTATATATTTGTTTCTTTCATCTATAATAGTATCACTTTTAGTATATATTTGTCAAATTAATTTTAGAAATCGTTTTATATGTTTGATATTATAGGTTTTAATTATATTTTAATATAATTTTATTTTATCTAGTTAGTGTTTCTATTTAGAAATTTAATATCTATATTTTCATTATTATATTAACAAATATCATAGTACTAATAGCTGTATTAGTGCTTTTTTTTATCCACTATAGTGGGACTTTAGTTTTATCGCGTTAATTAATATGTATTATTAATTAAATAAAACACAAAAATACCCTTAGAATCATAAATCCTAAGGGTATTTTCCAGAAAATATACAATTATTTATTGTCTTCTTTTCGTTTTCTTAATAAACCAAACGATAGCAATGATAATAGACCAAAAGCTAGAGATGTTGAGTTCTGTGTTTCCACACCTGTCTTACTTAATATTTTATCTCCAGACTTACGTATTTTTGTAACTACTTTATTGTTATCAGTTTCAACATTATGTCTATCTGGATTTGCAGGTTTTTCTTCTGGTTTATTTGGCTCAGATGGTTTTTCCGGTTCAGCTGGCTTCTCTGGTTCCATTGGTTTTTCCGGTTCAGCCGGTTTTTCTGGCTCAGATGGTTTTTCTGGCTCAGCTGGTTTTTCCGGTTCAACTGGTTTTTCCGGTTCAGATGGCTTCTCTGGTTCCATTGGTTTTTCCGGTTCAACTGGTTTTTCCGGTTCAACTGGTTTTTCCGGTTCAACTGGTTTCTCCGGTTCAGCTGGTTTTTCCGGTTCAGATGGTTTTTCCGGCTCAGATGGTTTTTCCGGTTCAGATGGCTTCTCTGGTTCAGCTGGTTTCTCTGGTTCAGCTGGTTTTTCCGGCTCAGCTGGTTTTTCCGGTTCAGATGGTGTTTCTGGCTCAGATGGTTTTTCCGGTTCAACTGGTTTCTCTGGTTCAGATGGTTTCTCTGGTTCAGATGGTTTCTCTGGTTCAGATGGTGTTTCTGGCTCAGATGGTTTTTCCGGTTTAGCTGGTTTTTCCGGTTCAACTGGTTTTTCCGGTTCAACTGGTTTTTCTGGCTCAACTGGTTTTTCCGGTTCAGCTGGTTTTTCTGGCTCAGATGGTTTTTCCGGTTCAGCTGGTTTTTCCGGTTCAACTGGTTTTTCTGGCTCAGATGGTTTTTCTGGTTCAGCCGGTGTTTCTGGTTCAGCTGGTTTTTCTGGCTCAGATGGTTTTTCCGGTTCAACTGGTTTTTCTGGCTCAACTGGTTTCTCTGGTTCCACAGCCTTACCATTCAACTTAGATTCTGCTTCTTTAACTTTGTCAACTAGTTGATCCACTTCTTTTTGTGATAAGTTTTTACTTAGTGCTGCTTTTGCTTCTTCTAAAAGTTTATCATATTCATTTTTCAAATCATTATTAGCATTATTATACTTATCATTATTTTTTAACTCTGAGCTATTATCTATTAATCGATTAAGTTCCGTTTTATCAGTATTTAATCCATTTAGTGAATCTTTAGCTTCTTGTAGTTTAGCTTTCGCTGCATCAATTTCTGCTTGCGTTACATTTTCTTTAGCTAACACAGCTTTCGCTTCTTCTACTGCTTTATTGTATGCTTCTTGTTTTTCTACATCAGCATTGTAATATTTAGCGTTACTATCTTTTGTTGCACTTTCATCAGCAAGATTTTGTAAAGCTTCTTTATTTGTATCCACTCCGTTTAATGCATCTTTTGCTTTTTGTAGTTTTCCTTTCGCTGCATCTACTTCTACTTGTGTTACATTTTCTTTTGATAACACAGCTTTTGCTTCTTCTACTGCTTTGTCATATGCAACTTGTTTTTCTGCATCGGCATTGTAGTATTTAGTGTTACTATCTTTTGTTGCACTTTCATCAGCAAGATTTTGTAGAGCTTCTTTGTTTGTATCCACTCCGTTTAATGCATCTTTTGCTTCTTGTAATTTCGCTTTAGCCGCATCTACTTCAGCTTGTGTTACATTTTCTTTAGCTAATGTTGCTTTCGCTTCTTCTACTGCTTTGTTATATGCAGCTTGTTTTTCTGTATCTGCATTGTAGTATTTAGCATTACTATCTTTTGTATTACTTTCGTCAGCTAAGTTTTGTAGAGCTTCTTTATTTGTATCTGCTCCGTTTAATGCATCTTTTGCTTCTTGTAGTTTTGCTTTTGCTGCATCTATTTCTGTTTGTGTTACATTTTCTTTAACTAACACAGCTTTCGCTTCTTCTACTGCTTTGTCATATGCAGCCTGTTTTTCTGCATCAGCATTATAGTATTTAGCGTTACTATCTTTAGTTGTACTTTCATCAACTAAAACTTGTAATCTCTCTCTATTTGTTTGATCACCATTTAGTGAGTCTTTAGCTTTTTGCAACTTATCTTTAGCTGCATCAATCTCTGCTTGCGTTACATTTTCCTTAACTAATACAGCTTTCGCTTCTTCTACCGCTTTGACGTAGTCTGCTTTTCTAGATTCATCTGCATTGTAGTATTTAGAATTGCTGTCTTTTGTTGCACTTTCATCAGCTAAGTTTTGTAGAGCTTCTTTATTTGTATCCGCTCCGTTTAATGCATCTTTCGCTTCTTGTAGTTTAGCTTTCGCTGCATCTACTTCTGTTTGTGTTACATTTTTCTTAGCTAACACAGCTTTCGCTTCTTCTACTGCTCTGTTGTATGCTTCTTGTTTTTCTGCATCTGCATTGTAGTATTTAGCGTTGTTGTCTTTTGTACTACTTTCATCAGCAAGATTTTGTAGAGCTTCTTTATTTGTATCCGCTCCATCTAAATCTTCTATTATTTCTTTAAGATTTTTCACTACTTCATCTACAGTTTTTTGATAAGCGTATGGGTCAGCAAACAACTTCTTAGCTTCTTCTATCGCATCATCATATTCTTTTTTAGCTTCTTTACTTGCGTTATAATATTTAGAATTATCTTTAATAGAATCTTGATTAGCTATTAGTTTATTTAACTCTGTATAATCTGTAGGTTGTCCATCCAAAGCATTTTTAGCAACTTTAACTTCTTCAACCATTTTATCCACTTCGTCCTGAGTTACATTTGGTTTAGCAAGTGTCTCTTCTGCTTTTTTCACAACATTATAGTAATTTAAAAGTGATTCTTCACTTGCATTATAATATTTAGAATCTTTTGTAACCTCATCCGAATTTTTTAATTCTACTTGTTTTTCTAATTCTGTTTTATTAGTGTCCGCACCATTTAATGCATCTTTGGCTTCTTGTAGTTTTGCTTTTGCCGCATCGATTTCTGCTTGTGTCACATTTTCTTTTGATAACACAGCCTTAGCTTCCTCTACTGCTTTGTTGTATGCTTCTTGTTTATCAGCATCAGCATTATAATATTTAGCGTTGCTATCTTTTGCATTACTTTCATCAGCTAAGTTTTGTAGAGCTTCTTTATTTGTATCCACTCCATTTAATGCATCTTTCGCTTCTTGTAGTTTTGCTTTTGCCGCATCTACTTCTGCTTGTGTTACATTTTCTTTAGCTAATGTTGCTTTCGCTTCTTCTACTGCTTTATCATATGCAGCTTGTATTTCTGCATCAGCGTTGTAGTATTTAGCATTACTATCTTTAGTTGTACTTTCATCAACTAAAACTTGTAATCTCTCTCTATTTGTTTGATCACCATTTAGTGAGTCTTTAGCTTTTTGCAACTTATCTTTAGCTGCATCAATCTCTGCTTGCGTTACATTTTCCTTAACTAATACAGCTTTCGCTTCTTCTACCGCTTTGACGTAGTCTGCTTTTCTAGATTCATCTGCATTGTAGTATTTAGAATTGCTGTCTTTTGTTGCACTTTCATCAGCTAAGTTTTGTAGAGCTTCTTTATTTGTATCTGCTCCATTTAATGAATCTTTAGCTTCTTGTAGTTTTGCTTTTGCTGCATCGATTTCCGTTTGTGATGCATTATCTTTAGCTAGTACCTTTTTAGCTTCTTCTATCGCTTTGTCAAATACTGCTTTTTTAGCTTCGTCTGCATTATAGTATTTAGAACTATTTGGCGTATTTCCTGATTCGTCTGTTAAATCTTGTAATGGTTTCTTATTAGTTGTAGTTCCATTAAGATCTGAATTAGCATTTTCTATTTTTGTTTTTTCTGCATTTACTTCATCTTGTGTAGCATCATCTTTAGCTAATAATTTTTTAGCTTCTTCTATTGCTTTATCAAGAGCAGCTTTTTTCTCTGGATTAGCATTATAATATTTAGCATTATTATTTCTACTATCTTCAACTTCTTTTATTAATTTCGCTAATTCAGCTTTATTAGTTTCTTTACCTTTTAATAATCTTTCAGAATCTATTAAATATGTTTTTACAGTATCAATTTCTTCTTGAGTTGCATTTTTCTTAGTTAATAATTCTTTTGCTTCTTTTATTAAAGTGTCACGCCATTCTTTAATTGCTGGAGTAGAGTTATAATATTTAGGAGATTTTATTATTTCCTCATTTTTTTCTAATAATTTTTCTAACTCTTTCGTATTCGTTGGTTCTCCATTTAATGCATCTTTCGCTTCTTGTAATTTTGCTTTCGCTGCATCTACTTCTGTTTGTGCTACATTCTCTTTAACTAACACCGCTTTCGCTTCTTCTACTGCTTTGTCGTATGCAGCTTGTTTGTCAGAGTTTGCATTGTAGTATTTAGAATCCGTTTCTTTCGTATTACTCTCATCTGCTAAGTTTTGTAGTGCTTCTTTATTTGTGTCTGCTCCATTTAACGCATCTTTAGCTTGTTGTAGTTTAGCTTTCGCTGCATCGATTTCTGCTTGCGTTACATTTTCTTTAGCTAATACAGCTTTTGCATCTTCTACCGCTTTATTGTATGCAGCTTGCTTGTCTGCATCAGCGTTGTAATATTTAGAATTTGTATCTTTTGTACTACTTTCATCTGCTAGGTTTTGTAGAGCTTCTTTGTTTGTATCTGCTCCGTTCAATGTATCTTTCGCTTCTTGTAATATCGCTTTTGCTGCATCTACTTCTGCTTGTGTTACATTTTCTTTCGCTAATACTTTTTTAGCTTCTTCTACTGCTTTATTATATGCAGTTTGTTTTTCTGCATCAGCGTTGTAGTATTTAGCGTTTGAATCTTTTGTATTGCTCTCATCAGCTAAGTTTTGTAATGCTTCTTTGTTTGTATTCGCTCCGTTCAATGCATCTTTCGCCGCTTGTAATTTTGCTTTTGCCGCATTTACTTCTTCTTGCGTTACATTTTCTTTCGATAACACTGCTTTGGCTTCTTCTACTGCTTTATTATATGCAGTTTGTTTTTCTGTATCTGCATTATAATATTTAGCATTTGTATCTTTTGTATTGCTCTCATCAGCTAAAGCTTTTAATATTTCAGTATTTGTTTTATCTCCATTTAACGCATCTTTCGCTGCTTGTAATTTTGCCTTTGCTGCATCTACTTCTGCTTGAGTTGCAAGATCTCTAGACAGTACTTTATCTGCTTCTTCTATTGCTTTATCATATGCTGCTTTTTTATCTGCATCAGCATTGTAATAATAGCTATATCCATTTTTCATAGCACTATCTCTGACTAATTCTAATAATTCTTCAACATTTGTATTTTTACCATTCAGTGCTTTTTTAGCTTCTTCTAATTTAGCTTTAGATGCATTTATCTCAGCTTGAGTTACATTCTCCTTAGCTAATACCGCTTTTGATTCTTCTACCGCTTCGTTATATGCAGCTTGTTTTTCTGTATCTGCATTGTAGTAGTTAGAATTATAATCTTTTTCGTTACTCTCATCAACTAAACTTTGTAGTGGAGCTTTATTAGTATCTTTACCATTTAAAGCTGTTTTTGCTGCTTCTAATTTAGCTTTTGCTGCATCTATTTCTGTTTGAGTTGCATTTTCTTTAGCTAGTACTGCTTTTGATTCTTCTACTGCTTTGTCATATTCTGCTTTCTTATCTGCATCTGCATTATAGTATTTTGCATTACTGTCTTTTGTATTACTCTCATCAGCTAATACTTGTAGTCTTTCTTTCTGAGTTTTATCACCATTAAGTGCATCTTTTGCTGCTTGTAATTTAGCTTTTGCTGCATCGATCTCTTTTTGCGTTACATTTTCTTTTGTTAACACTTTTTTTGCTTCTTCTACTGCTTTATCATAGTCAGTTTTCTTAGCTGTTTCAGCATTATAGTATTTAGCATTACTATCTTTTGTATTACTTTCATCCGCTAAACTTTGTAATGGAGCTTTATTAGTATCTTCTCCATTTAGCCCTGCTTTAGAATCTTCTATAAATTTAATCAATCCATCTAATTCTCTTTGAGAAAGTGGATAACCTCTCTTTTTTAAATCTCCCTGAGTTTTTGCAAATTGAGAACTTTCATCATATTGTTTCTTAGCGCTTTCATCTGCATTATAATATTTCGGACTATTTTTTACTCTATCTATTTCATCATAAAGTGGCCAGAACTTAGAATAGTCAGTATCTTTTCCATCTAATGCTGCATCTGTTTCTAGTACTTTTGCTTTTGCCGCATCTACTTCCGCTTGAGTTACATTTTTTTTCAGCAACACTTCTCTAGCCGCTTCTACTGCATTAAAATGTGCTTCTTGTTTTTCTTCTGCGGCATTATAACTTCTACTAGAATTATATACTTTAGTTACTCCATCAATTAATTTTTCAAGTTCTTGAGTATTAGTTTCTGTACCATTTAATGCATCTTTTGCTTCTTTTAGTTTATCTTTTGCTGCATCAATTTCTTTTTGTGTTACATTTTCTTTCGCTAATACTTTTTTAGCTTCTTCTTCGGCCTTATCGTATGCTAGTTTTTTCTCAGGGTCAGCATTGTAATACTTAGAATTACTATCTTTTTCGTTACTTTCATTTACTAAAATTTCTAGTTTTTCTTTAGTAGACTGATTACCATTTAGAGCCTCTTTGGCTGCATCAATTTTTTCTTTTGCTGCATCGATTTCAGCTTGAGAAATATTTTCTCTAGCTAATAGTTCTTTCACATCTTCAATAGCTTTATCATATGCAACTTTTCTATCGTCATCAGCATTATAATATTTTTCATTGCTATCTTTACTATTACTCTCATCTACTAGATTTTGTAAATCTTCTCTACGAATTCTATCACCGTTTAAGGCATCTCTTGCCGCTGCTAATTGTTTTTTCGCAAGATTAACTTCTTCTTGTGTTGCCTTTTCTTTTGCCAACACTTTTTGAGCCTCTTCTACCGCTAAGTCATACACAAATTTTCTTGAGTCTTCTGCTTTAGTATATTTATCTTCCTTAGTTTTATTTTCTAAGTCTTTTACTAATTTAGATAATTCAGACTTATCTGTTTCTTTACCATCTAATGACTTTTCAATATAACGCAGATAACTTTCTATTTCTCCTACATCACTCTGTGTCACGTTTTCTTTTGTTAGTAACGCTTTAGCATCCTTTATACGTTTTTCATATAATGCCCTTTTCTCTGGATCTGCATTATAAAATTTGTAACTATTTAAAACGGCTTCTTCCCTATCTATATAGCTTTGTAATTCTTCAAAATTAGTCGGTTTCCCATCTAACTCATTTTTTGCTTTTTCTAATTTTGTTTTTGCTTCCTCTATTTCTGCTTGTGTTGGATTTGCTTTAGCTAATAGTGCTTTTGCTTCTTCTACCGCTTCATCATAAGCTATAAGTTCTCCACCAGAAGCATTATAGTATTTATAATTAGTATTTTTAGAATTACTTTCATCTACTAATTTTTGTAGAGCATCTTTATCAGTTGCTTTTCCATCTAAATCTTCAATGATTTCTTTAAGATTTTTTACTGTTTCATCAACATTTTTTTGATAAGCTTCTGGGTTACTTGCCAATTTCTTAGCTTCTTCTATTGCTTCATCATATTCTTTTTTGGCTGCATCACTAGCATTAAAGTATTTAGGATCATTGTGCATAGTGTTTTGAGCAGCTATTAGTTTATTTAACTCTTCGAAATTTGTTGGTTTCCCGTCTAATGCATTTTTAGCCGCTTCTACTTCTTCTTTCATTTTATCAATTTCAGTTTGTGTAGCATTTGGCTTAGCTAGTGTTTCTTCTGCTTTTTTCACCGCATTATAGTAGTTTAACAATGCGTCTTTACTTGCATTATAATACTTAGGATCTTTTGTTACTTCATCTGAGTTACCTAATTCCACTAATTTTTGCAGTTTTGATTTATCTGTTTCCGCACCATTTAATGCATCTTTGGCCGCTTGTAATTTAGCTTTTGCTGCATCTGTTTCTTTTTGAGTTGCATTTTCTTTTGATAATACTTGTTTCGCTGCTTCAACTTCTTTATCATAGGCAGCTTTTTTATCTGCATCTGCATTATAATATTTAGAATTATTCTCTTTATTTTCTGATGCTAATTTTTGTAATTCTGCTTTATCTGTAGGAAGACCAGTTAACTCACCTTTTGACTCTAACGTATATTTTATTAACTCGTTAATACTTTCTTGTCTAAAATGGTTATTTTCACCACTATCTAACCCTTCAATTACTGCTCGTATATCATCAATATTTGCTTCATAAAAACTTTGCGCATCTTCAGAAGCATTATAATATTGTGGACTATTTTTAATATTATCAATTTCGTTATAAAGCTCTCTCAGTTTTGAATAATCAGTCGGTTTCCCATTTAATGCATTTTTAGCCTCGTTAATTTTTGCTACAATTGCATTTATTTCTGTTTGAGAAATAGGTGCTTTCGCTGCTTTTGTTTTTCCTTCAGCTATAGCATTATCATAAGCAGTTACTTTGGCTTTGTCAGTCTCATTATAATATTTAGCATTTGATTCTTTAAATTCTTCATCAGCATTAATTAAATTATTTAACTGACCTTTATTTGTTATAGCGACATTTTGCAGTTTTTTAACTTCTTTTGTAAGATCATTTGTTACATTATTAGTTTTAGTTTGATTTGATGTTCTATCAGCTAAAACTTTTTTAGCTTCTGCCAATGCTTTATCAAACGCACTTCGTTGGGCTGGTGTTGCATTTAAATAATGCTCACTATTTTTAACTGTATCTCCAGTTGCAATCCATCCTTTTAACCCTTTTACATCAACTCCAGGAAGAGCTCTTGTATCTCTATCACTATCTGTTTCTATTTCTTCTCTTTTAGCTATTTCTTTATTTTCAAGTTGTTTAGCTAAAACTTTTCCGATAATATTATTTACTTTATTGGTAATATCATCAACTTCAGTTTGATCTGTGTTTCTCTTATAAAGTACAGAGTTAGCTTCTATAATAACATTACTTAAAGAGTTTTTACTTTTTTCATCAACGTTTTCAGCACTTTGTAATTCAGTTGCTTCTTTTATAGCAACTTCTAACATTACTTTATCTACTTCTTCAGTTGCTTCTTGATTAGATTCAACATTTTTATTTGTTTCTTCTTTTTTATCAACTTCAGCAGTATTCACTGATTCTTTATTACTAGATTCTTCAGTTACTAATGATTTTCTGCCTCTTTTTTTATTAGTTGTTTCTTCACTAGTTGCTTCTTTTTCTATTGTTTCTTTATTGACAACTTCTTTACTAGCTACTTCTTTTTTAGCTATTTCTTTATTTTCAGTTTCTTTACTAATTACTTCTTCTTTAGCTGTTTCTTTATTATCAGTTTCTTTACTAGATACTTCTTTTTTAGCTACTCCATTTGGAGTAGGTTGTTCAGTTACTTCTGGTTTATTGTTATTTTGTTGTACATTTTGATTATTACTTATAGTTGTGTAATTATCTTGTTTTACTTCTACTTTATTAGTAGTAGTTTCTTCATTTACTTCTGCTGCATGAGCAACACTGCCCATACCAAAGAAAATAGATGCTGCAACAGCTACTGATGCTGTTCCAACTGTGAATTTTTTTATAGAGTAACGTGTTACTCTTTCTCCATCTTTTTCTAGATGTAATTTATAATTATTTTTCCCTATCATAATATATATATCCTTTCTCCATATAATCTTATTATTTTTATGATTATAAACATAAAATACCATTCTTTATTATCCTACATTATAGTAATTTTGTCTATTAAAAAATACTAAATTAATAATAATTTTATATATAATTTTCGAGGTTGCAACTAAGCTATCCTTTGCGTTAGTTTATCTTTACTTATAACATTACCATTATTTAGTAGACATAAATATTTACTTTATTAATTATTTTTTCAATAAGCTATTTAGGACAAAATAAATACACTATAACTCTAAAAATTATAGTGTATTTTTTATTATATTAAAGTTTTATCATTTATATATTATGCAGAAGCTCCACTTGTTGCATCAGCTGCAGGTGCTGCTGGTGCCGCCCCATGTCCTCCAGCATTAGATGCTCCACTTGTTGCATCAGCTGCTGGTGCTGCTTGATGGTATCCTCCAGCTGCCGCTGCTCCTGCTGGTACTAACGCTTGACCAGTTTGTTTTAGATACCAATCTACGATAGGTTTAAAATCTAAGATATATTCGTTGATTCCAGCGTATTTACCATCTTTATCATACATAGCTTGGTAGTTATGTACAACATATTTATCTGGTCCATGAGTTGGAACGTGTGTACGGAATACATCAACTTGACCTGAACGTAGTAAACCTACTAACCAGTTTACACTTCCATACACTCTTTCTGGGTGAACATTAGATAATGAACATCCAACTTGTTCTGGACGACGTTTTGCCAACATTTCGTAATCTTCTTTATTGTAGTTATAGTATAAAAATTGGTTGTTACTATCCGCATAAGTTAATTCCATTGGCATTGAATTTAAGAAGTAATTTAATTGATCTACTGTTAAAATACCGCGATCTAATTTTACATAAGTATCACCTGATACTGCATTAACTTTTTCTGCTGCTTTTTCATACCAGTCATCAGCATTTCCATCAACACCCTCAATTGTAGTAGAAATTTTTCCACTTGCTGTTAAATCTTCTGGCGGAGTTGGTTTTCTCTCTGCTAATGATTGAGCTACTGTAGCAAATTTAACAAATTTAGTTAAACAAGTACGTAAGTAACCAATTGTACCTTCATCTTTAAGGTTTCCATTTTCATCAAATGCTTCTTTAGCTTTTCCTAAAAGGAACTCATTACCTGGAAATACAATTGCATTAACCCCTGGAGCATCTAAAATTTGACGTAAGTGTAATTGAGCACGAGATGATCCTTGATCATAATATGATGCACCTACAACCATTACTGGTTTATTTTCGAATGGGTGCAATTCATAAGATAACCATTCTAAAGCACTTTTTAGTGAAGCAGTAATTGTGTGGTTATGTTCAGGAGTTGAAATAATTACTCCATCTGCTTGTAAAATTTTACGGTTCATCACTAATAAGTCTTTATTTTCAGTTGAATGATCTTCATCTTGGTTAAACATTGGTAAATTTGTAATATCTAATAACTCTAAAGTAAATAAATCTTTATATTCTCTTGCGATAAATTCCATTAATTTACGGTTGTACGATACTTCTGCATTTGATCCTACGATTCCTACTAATTTCATGTTTTCTACACTCCTATCTTATTTTAAATCTTCCCATGAGAAGTTTTCAATTTCTTTTTCAGCTTGTCTATGTGCATGCATTAATTTTTCTGTAATTTTAATGAATAATAAAAAGTCTGCAAATAAACTATCTAACTTAGCAACTGTTTCTGGATTAGAAATATCACCAGCTTCATCAAAAGCTTGTAATGAACGTCCTAGTAAGAACTCTGAACTTGGCATTACGCGCGCTTTTACTTCTGGAGAGTCTAAAATTTGACGAATATGTGCTTGAGCTCTTGATGAACCTAAAGTTCCGTAAGAAGCCCCTGTTAACATTACTGGTTTATCTAATAATGGGTGAATTCCATAAGATAACCAAGCAATTACACTCATAAGTGATGCTGGTACAGCGTGATCATACTCTGGACTACTAATAATTACTCCATCTGCAGCTTCTATTTTTGCAGCTATTTCTGTGATTGCCTCTGGTACCTTTTTATCTGCAGGTTTGTTAAATAAAGGTATGTCCTTAATTTCTACTAATTCAATTTCAGCTTTTTCTGCAAAATGTTTTTGAATAAATTGTAATAATTGACGGTTTGTCGATTTTTTAGAGTTTGTTCCTACTATCCCTACTAATTTTACCATTTTCTTAGTTCCTTTCGATGTATTAATATCTGTTTTATTTGGTTGTATTATTTCCTCATTATTAAAAATACGAGTATTATTTTTTGAACGTTTATTTTTAATCAATTTGTTTCCTACCTCTCTTATCTTTCTAAGAATTTTTATTAACATTTATTCTATTACCCTATCTAATATCCCTTTAGAATAATAAACTTTACCATCGACTGTTACAACAATTCCTTCTATTTCAGGTATTTCTTCTAAAGTATTCATTATTGTTTCAATGCTCTGTCCGAACAGACGTGTAGTCCAAATTTCACCATCTACTGATAACTTAGATAAAATCGTTAATCCAGCTATCTCAGTTTCAACAGGATATCCTGTTTTTGGGTCTAATATATGGTGGTAAGTTTTTCCGTCTATCCCTGTATATTTTCGTTCATATATCCCCGAAGTCACTACTGATTCATCATGTATTCTAAGTATACATATGTGATTACCACGACTTTTAGTTGGATCTTGAATACCTATTCGCCAATGAAAATCATTGTTGTGTAATGCAGGTCCGAAGGTAACTACATTACCCCCTAAATTTATTAAGCCTGAATTTATACCTAAGTTTTTAAGATAGTTTACAATTAAATCTGCTATGTAGCCTTTCGCTAGCGCTCCTAAGTTTATTTCCATATTTTCCTTAGTGAGATATACTGATTTTTTACTGTCATTTAACTCTATATAGTTAGGGTCAGTAATCTTTAGTAATGCCTGGATCTCATCATCCGTTGGTACTCTCGCATCAGAAAAGCCAATACGCCACGCCTGTATTATCGGTCCAACAGCAATATTCAATAAACTTTGCGGTGCTAAACTATGAATTTTTCCTAAACGAATTAACTCATATAAATCACGGTGAACAACAACAGGTTTAATACCAGCATTATGATTAATTTCCATTAATTCAGAATCATCATCATTGGCACTAAATCTATCTTTATACATCTCTAACAATATTACTACATCATCAAAAATTCTCTCTATATTTTCTTGATCATATAAAACTATATCGATAGATGCACCCATCAATTTTATAGTTCTTGATTTTAGTTGCACTTTTTCACCTCCAGACTACATAATCTCAAAAAAGAAAACTTCATCGCCCGTATATTTTACAATAAATAATATATAATACAACAAAGAAAAAATATAAATGTTTCCTTATGAGGTAATTATATAACAACAGTAAAGATAATGCAAGCTAATATTTTATTATATTTAAAGAAAGTTATTTATATTTATTATAAATTTACCTTGTTCTATCGCTATTATGGAAGGTTTTTGTCGGTGTTTAACAATTATTAACTAATGAAATATTTTGTCACTTATTTTAAAATTTATAGAAATAAGCAAACTGTTTCATTTTTTATGTTATTCTGTTTTATTCTTAAGTAATGAAATATTTTTTCTATAATTACAACAAAACAAAAGTTATATTAAAAGAAAACATTGATAAATTAAAGTTTATTACACAAGACACATTTCGTTCACATATTAAGTAACTATAATAATTATTTTACTAAACATCTCTTTTTCTATTTTATTAAAATATTATTTTCTGTAATATAAAACCGTTTTATAAAAAACTAGACTATTTTATAAGTGGAAATAATAATCAATAATCTTTCTAATTGTGATAATTATAAAAAATTTTCTTTTATTAAATATTTTAAATATTTAATTTAATCGATATCTTCTCTCAATTATAAAAAAAAGACTAGTAACCTAAGTTACTAGTCTTTAATTGACATATACTATTTAATTAGCGTTTGATGTTGTAGAATGCTTGTACACCTGGGTATTCAGCTGTTGCATCTAATTCATCTTCAATACGTAATAATTGGTTGTATTTAGCAAT
>ERZ773180.464-NODE-464-length-24436-cov-4.653542_pt1 | contig 24436 bp, 18 predicted proteins | sample MGYA00511080_ERZ773180 | MGnify/ENA primary metagenome ERZ773180 (study PRJEB29015, sample SAMEA2738175) | human oral metagenome | biome: human oral; feature: human-associated habitat; material: saliva | place: China | collected 2178 ...
GACTTGGAACGCTGCTTTTGAGAGTGTATCACGTGTCACATTGGTCGCATGAAGAACGATTGGCTCGCCGTCTTCGTACCCAAAGAGGAACGCCTCTTTCTTCGTAGCGTCCAGATACGCTTCCACCACCATCACTTCGTAGTCGTTTGAGCCCACAACGCCCATCATATTCCATTTGACCTTATCGCCATTGATGGTCGCAGCATCCATGTGAATCGCCTCGTGCAAAGCCTCGAAATGCTGCCCAGTCGACGCATTCCACCGCTTCATGAAGTCGCTAAATCCGCTCGAGTTAAAACGAACCAAGAGCTCCAAGTCCGAATAGGCATCGTCGATATCATCCTTGTCGCTTGGAAATTGCTCAAACATCTCGTCACGCACCTTCTTGGCCGCGGCTAACCCTTCCGTAATATCGGCATCCTTGGCTGCCACATTATACGATAAGAGCAACATCTCAAAATATGTCGCGTGCTCTGCCTCGGCAACCGTTGTCGGTGCCACGGTTGTCGCTTGAACCGTTGTCGGTGCCTGGGTCGTCACCGCCTCTTCTGGCTTCTTGTTACATGCCGCAAGTGCCAATACACAAAGCGCTGATGCTAGGATTTGTCTTTGCTTCATACTCTCTCCTCCAATCATGAAAACCTTCTCTATTCAAGATTATTATAGCATAGGTGGGAAAGAAAAATACGAAAAACATTATACTACTTCATTACTTAATTTAACTTTTAAAATTTATCTGTAATACCAATTTACAAAAAAGAGAGGGATCCCCCCTCTCTTCTTATAATTCAAAATTTCTAGTTTGAATTATTTCTTTTATTTTTTTGGATAATTCTACTTTTAGACTAAGTCCTTTAAGCGTTCTTCCTTGTTTATCGAAATACTTTTGTGCTTTCACTTCGTCTACACTCTCTACCAATTCATAAAACTGTACACTTTTAACAGCTTCTTCTGTCGTCATAGTTTTCATCAGTTTGAGAAGCAATCTTTTATCCAATCCAAAGGTACTAACAATAAGATCAACGTCTTTTTCTTGTTTAGCATCTCTATAACTATTCATATAATCAGATAGAGAACATCCTTCTTCCCATTCTAGATTACCACTTTCAATATCTGTTAAAATTATATTTGCTATTATTTGATCATCTTTATCTAAACTAGCAAACAAGTAGTGGATTTCTTCTCTTGCTTTTGTAGTATTTTCCTCTCCCAATGCCTTTATAAATTTATTAAACTTGTCATTTAAATAATTATAATCTACAACTCGTGCATCTTTATCTCTAATGTTAGGATCAACATCAAAAATAACAGGATCTTTTCCAGGAGCGGGAGGCAGAGGTGGGAGTTTTTCAATTTCCTTATATCGAAGCAACAACTTATTATATGTTTCTTCATCAAAATCTATTGAAAGAATTTCTCCTGTATCAGAATCTATTAACGATTCTGGCGTCCAGTCAAACCCTTGAATTTGAGCCATTTCAAGAAGTTCTACCAGCTCTTTAAATAACTTTGCAAATTTTGCTATAGCAGAGTCGGTTTCAGGCAATCGAGAAAAGTTTGGAACCTTTTCATATTCAAATAAGACTTCTATCTCATTAAATTTATTATTTAAAGCAGAGATATTTTCAGGTAATTTAGACACAAACAGCCCAAGCGGTTTATTACCTGAATAAAGTTCTAAAGCTCTTTCTACATTTCGATCCATCGTATTAGGTTTACGATAATATACTATGGAGCCAAATGGCTTATCTATTCCAAAAATTCTATTTGTTCTTGAGAAAGCTTGAATAATCATTTCATATTCCATCACCTTATCAAGATACAATGTATTAACCCACTTAGAATCGTACCCGGTCAATAATTGATTAACAACAATTACTAAATCTAATTGTTTTTCAGGCGTCTTATCAATCCATCGATATTCATCTTTATGAGCTAATCGTTTACGAACATCCTCTCTGAATCTATGATGACTTTCCAACGTATAAAATTGTCCATAGCGTTTATAGTAGTCATCAATAATTTCAAGAATCCCATCTTCTTTAAATTGATAACCATCGACATTATCGAAATTAGAGTCAAATACGGCTGTCACCTTAAATTCAGGCCATTCGCGCTTAAATAGTCTATAGTATTTAATTGCTTCAGGAATACTGCTAGTAGCAAGGATTGCATGGAAGCGTTCATTCCTACTTTTTTTCTTCCAGTATTTTTTGATATTTTGAACAACAGCTTTTTGATGATTACTTCCTTCTGACTCTTTATTTTTATCAGAATATAAATCATCATACCCCTTATACTGAGAGTCTGGAATATAGTCTTCAATCCCTCTTATATATCTATTATTTTCTTTATCATAATATCCTGCCATTTTCATCGTATCATCCATAAAGTGATGATAAATTTTTTCTTTTGCAGGATCCGAGTATACATCGTCTATATCCCTAGCTTTTGCTTCATGTAGAGCAACCTTTTCTCTGATATCCTCATCATTAAAAGTTGGACTTGGAAACAAACAAAATCCTAAGACATTTTTATCCCTTATTCCATCTGCAATTGTATATCTATGAAGTTCATCCCCGAATATATCTACAGTTGTACTATTTTTCTTACTATTTTCTTCGTGAATAGGTGTGCCTGTAAATCCAAAGAAAATAGCGTAAGGAAATGTCCTTCTAATATCCGAAAGCATTTCTCCAAAAGTCGAACGATGGGCCTCATCCACAATAAATACAATCCGTTTTGAGCTCAATTTTTCTATCTCATCTTCATTAATCCCATCTTCATCTTGCTTAATTCGTGATAGTTTTTGAATAGATGTTACAATTAGCGTATCTTGAGGATTTGTGCTTAATAATTTTGATTTTAGAACTGATGCACTCTCCGTTTGTTGCACTGTAGCTGATGCATCCGCAAAACTGCGATATTCGCGTAAAGATTGGTTTCCTAATTCGATACGATCCATTAAGAAAACAACTTTATCGGCTGCTTGAGAGGTGGCAATTAATTCGGCAGACTTAAAACTTGTCATAGTCTTCCCTGAACCAGTAGTATGCCAAATATGCCCTCCTCTCTGATTACGTTCTCCCCATTTGATTCGAGAGACAGCTGATGAAATTTGACTGGCAGCATAATATTGATAGCTACGCATCACTTTTAAGAAACCATCTTCTTTATCTGCAACTGTATAAAACCCAATCATCTGGTGGGCCATCGGAATAGATAAAAGTTGAATCGCTACTTTTTTCCAATCTGAAATCACTTCGTTATTGAAGTCTTCCCAATGGAAATAATAATTACGATTGCCTCGTCCTAGATATGGATTATTAGCAAAATAAACTGTTTCCTCAGGAGTCATTGCAACAAAAATTTGAACTAATGAAAATAAACCTGAAAAAATGTCGCTATTAACATATCTTTCAATCTGAATATAAGCTTCACTGACATTGACAAAACTTTTTTTCAACTCAATATGAATAACCGGCATTCCATTAATTAAAAGCATTACATCTCCACGTCGATCTCGACCAAGGGGATGTGCTTTCTTGAATTTTGGTTGTCTTACAATTTGATACCTACTGCTCCCAGCAGCAATTTCTTGTCTGTCATATATTTTCAAACTAACTTCTTTTCCAAAGTGTTCAATATCATCAGGATTATCACGTTTAATAGAAACTGTTTTTCCATTAATAAATCCATTTAAATTCAAAGGTGTTTTCAACTCTTGTATTTGGGCAAGTATTTGAGCCATTTCACCATTTGTTAAAGGACATCCATTTAATCGGTCTCTTTCCAAGTTATTATTAAATAGAATTTGTCCCCAATTTTGAATTAGATCTTCTTCTGTTGGATATTCAATCACATCTTTTTCCCAACCATGCTGTGTTAATACTTCTATTAATGCATTTTCAAATTCGGATTCTTTTGTAAATATCGTCATTTACTTTTCTCCTATACAAACATTTTTTCTAACATTGCTTTTTTTATATGTTTTAACTGTTGTAACTTACGTTGATGAAGAGTAATGAGGTTGTCTATTTTTTGGAAGTAATCTCCAATAAGCAACTGTTCCTTTGTATCTGGCATTGTTATAGGTAAACTCATCATGACTTCAGCATTTAACTTTGCTCTACCTCCACCTACAATGAATTGACTCATTTTTAACTGTTTTATCGCGTACATTAAAAAACTATTAATAGCGATATCTGGTTTCGATTGAATTACGTGTGCATGGTTATTTACCCAAATCTTACCTTTTACATAATTCACAGGATAATCTTCTAAATCATTAGCACCATCTTCCGCAACAAGAAGAAACTCTCCATCATGAGTATAACCATCTACATAATCTTGAATTCCATTCGCACCATAATAAGGTGTCTTCCCTGGTATTCTATCTGCAGCTGAAATCGGAATTCTTAGATTATCAAATCTATCTGCAACTTCTGACAATTCCCAATGTCCCCAAGCGTCCGTAAAGCCTTTAAATCGATTGTCCGGAATGTCTTTTCCATCTTTAGGAAACATCTTTTCAAGCATCGCCTTTTTTAAATTAACGACCTGATTATACTTACGCTGATGAAGAGTGATAAGGCCGTCGAGCTGTCTAAAGAAATGTCCGATTTGTTTTCCCTCTGTTTCAGATACTGGAATAGCCACATCAAAATCTTTGATTCTCGTTTCTGTTAAAGTTGGTACTGCTCCTCCTATTTTAGACGAATTTACTTGGGAAGTAATCGAATTTGTTACAAGCATTGCAGCTAAAAATTCTACGTTCAAATTATTAGAACGCATAACAACTACCTGAGGATTTAATGTTGCATCTTCTGAAAGTTCTGTTACTAAGGCACTTTTCCCAAGCGTAGACCCCGTTTTCACAAAAAGAATATCTCCATTATGAATTTTGATTTCTGGAGACTCATCATATTTGAATCTTGTAATATACGTGTTTTTGCAATTTGTAGTCAGCTTATTGTCAACGATATTTGTAGGGCTAAAAGTTAGAACTCCCCCATCATTCTTTGAAACAATATCCTTTTCTGTATAACCCCGAAAACCAATTCGGCCATTTAATCGAATAACTTCACCTAACTTCCGCTGTTCCCAAGCGTCCGTAAAGCCTTTAAATCGAATTTGTGGTACATTACTTGTTTTACTCATACCAATCACCTTTTAAGAATGACTGAAATTCATTCAAACCTTTCATGTCATACTCAGAAGCATCTAATTGATTAATTAATTTACATAATTCTTCTTCCGTTTCTTCTATTTCCATTGAAACTTGCGAATATGTTAAATCATATTTCTTACTTATTCGATTAATACCATCAACTAGTATCCCTAATGTTTGATGAGATAACTCACTTATACCTTCTAAAATTGGAATAATCCATTTTTCATTCAATAAAGCTTTAATTTGTAGTTCGTTTAATCCTTCGATAGTTTCTTTAGTTTTCAGATGAAAAGCACTCGTCAGCTCTTTAATTTTTGATTTTAAATCTTTTTCTTCAATTAGAAGAGTCGATACTTTATTTATTTTATCTTCAAGAGTCTCTGGTTCAAATGAAAGACGTGATTTTAGTATCTGAATATATTTTTCTACTTCTGTTTTAGTATATATCCCTTTAGCGTTAGGTTTAATGTCTTGCCATTTCACTTCTTTGTGTTTTTCAATATAAGTTTTTTGAGTAATCACATTAGCTTTCGATTCTAGCAATTCGACATACTGGTTCAGAACATCAATTTCCGGAGATGTTAATTCCGCAGACGCTTCTTTTAAAAATCTATTAACCTCGGCAACTACAAATGCATCATTTGCATCATTTAAGATAGATAAAGACTTCTCTTCTTCTGTTAAAGTATCAATAATTGCCGTAAGTTCATCGGAAATACTTGTCAGGTTATTTTCTAAGTTTGTAATCATCTCGAAATCTTCTTGTAGTACATTTTTTTGAACTAATTCAAATGGCAAAATATGACCAACATACCCATCTTGAACGATAGCTTTCTTACCTTTTACCTTTTTGGTTACCATATTCGGATTTACTTTATTAGCAGCATTTATCCCTTCAAGCTTAATCGTTTCTAAATCTCCTGAAATAACATTCCAATGATCTGCTAATTTTTGATAAGCATTATATTTGTCTACCACGGGGATTTCTTTAAATGCTTCAAAGATTTTTTGAGTGATTACCTCCTCCGAATGAACAATATCATCTGGATACTCTAGTAATACATTCTGAAACTCATTATTTAGTTTACTCATTGATGATTCATAATCTTCCAGATACTTCTGTACTGATTTATTTTGATAGATAATATCTTTTAAGTTGGCATTAGTAGTAGATACGTATGGGGAATCATCTTCGACAAATAATTCCTCTCGTAGGTTTGGAAATGCATCCCAATATTCTTCAAACTCATGAAGTTCTTGTTTAGGAATTCCCCCATACATAAGAGCATAAATATCCCAATGTTCTGGTTCTTCTGACGAATCTACATAACGAGGTATATTTAAGTTGTACTCGTTCTTGCGAATCTCATCCTTAGATACTACTGTAGAATATTTTTCAACAGCTTCTCTGTTCACTACTGTGTCAACAATTTTACGAATATCCGAAGCTCGCAATTTATTATTCTTACCAACTTTTTCAAACCCCTTAGATGCATCCACAATAAGAATGTCATCATTTTCTCTATTCTGTTTGAGAATCATAATAATTGTTGGAATACCAGTCCCAAAGAAAATATTTGCTGGCAAACCAATAATGGCATCAATTTTATTTTTTTCAATCAAATTTTTTCGGATAGTCCCCTCTTCTCCTCCACGGAATAAGACTCCATGAGGTAGAACAATCGACATAATTCCATCAGGTTTCATATGATACAAGTCATGTAATAAAAATGCATAATCTGCTTTACTTTTCGGCGCCATACCATAACTTGAATATCTAGGATCTCCATCTTTATGACTAGGATCCCATTTTTGAGAATAAGGAGGATTAGACACTACTGCATCTACATATAAAGGCCCATATCCTTCAATAGGATTAATTGGCCAATCATCTTCTAATGTATCAGCATTTCTAGCTTTAATGTTTTGTGTAGCTACACCACGCATTACTAAATTCATTCTAGTTAAATTAAACGTATTCGCTTTTAATTCTTGAGCATAATATTCAATATTGTTTCTATCATTTTTATGTCTTTCAACAGCTTGTCCAATATTAATCAATAATGAACCTGAACCACTTGTTGGGTCATAGATTTTTATGGATTCTCTTTCCTTCAAATGAGTAGCAATAATTTCTGACATCAATACGGATACTTCGTGAGGAGTATAGAATTCACCCGCTTTTTTTCCAGCATTTTCAGCAAATTTTGAAATTAAAAACTCATATACATAACCTAATACGTCATAATCTTGTTGTTTTCCCATTGGGATTTCGTCAATAAGGTGAATCAAATTTGATACCGCTTTAGTTCTTGAAGCATCTGTGTCTCCTAATTTACTTAATCCAGTTTGTAATGTGTCAAATACTCCTTCGAATACTCCCTTTGCACGAGAATCAATATTTCTATTAAATGAGGATAGCGCATCTCTGACATCAGCAATAGAAAAATCCATCCCTTTTTCTAACCATGTTGAGTAAAGATGATTATAAGGAATAAAATAACCTATTTTTCCTTTAATATAGTCAATCTGATCAATGTCTTCTTCTGAAATATTTTTAAGCTCTTCTTTTGAATCCGAACCAAAAATTTTTCCCACTTCTTGTTCACTTATAAACTTATAAAAAATAAATCCTAAAATATAATCTTTATAATCATTCGCATCAATTTTTGATCGCATTTCATTCGCTGATTCCCAAATTTTCGCGGCTAATTGTTGTTTGTTCATTTATGTTCTCCTTTATTATTAAATTCTGCAAAACAACAGTCTTATTGTGATTATACCATGATACTCATGAGATTACTTTACTCATTAAATAAATACTTGATATTTTTATAATATAAAGATTTATGAAATTACTTTATTCAATTTTCAATTTGTTAGAATAATTCCGCTTCCATATTTTACATTGAATTCCTTAAAGGATTTTTTCCGATTTCCTATGAAAATAAAGTAGCCTACTGACATTTTTCATCAGTAGGCTCTAGTTTATTCCAATATTTCATTGACTCTTTGCTGAACCGCATCATAGTCATACCCAGCAGCTCCAAGCCGCTCTTTGCGTTCTTCTCCATTTCCCCAGTCACCCTGAATCACTTCATAGGCAAGAGCATCTATCGTTTTTGTATCATTAATTTGTGATCCTTGTAATGCAAGATTTACTTTCTCTTGGATCCTTTCCGCATTATACCCTGCATCTGTTAGTTGTTTTATTCGATCTTGTCCAACTCCCCATTCTCCTCGAATAACTTGTCGGACAATTTCATTATCATCATTGAAAACTTCATGACGTATCCATGTATTCATTCGGAATTCTTCCTCCGGAAAGTGGTTATGTAAAATTTCAGCAAGATTATTTCCGAGTGATGCAAAATATTGCATTCTTTCAATAAAGTATGATCGAACACTCTCCGTAGTCCCTCCATGCAACTCCATGCTTCGATGAGGGCAGCTAGTTGGTACAAATTCATGATGAAGTCGAACCGTCTCTCGTGAGATTGGCATTCCCGCTTCTAATAAGTCTACTGCTGCTTTCAATAGAGTCACATCTTCGTTTTGTAGGAATTCCTCATCACTTGCTGATAAGCTCTCACATACCTCGTATCCAACAGAACGGCAGTTACTCCACCAATCTCCGGTATGGTAGCCAATGTTTTCAATCGGAACAACCTGAACAATCGTGTCTCGGTTGCAATAGAAATGTGCGATTCCTAAGGCTTTATCACGATTTCTTAAAAATGGAATATATCGATGTGGTTTCATTCTTCCCGCATCATTATGGATAACTACAAAGTCAAAACTTTCTAAAAAACCACTATCCTTCATTACAAAATCTCTCAAAATTTTAATCATTTTAATTCTCCTCCTTTTGATGGAGTTGTTTTAATACGCTTTGAAGCTTTTCAGGGACAGGCAATCCGAGATGTGACGCATTCTCGAGGATTGAGATACCCTCATTCGAAATATAGAAGAAAATAACAGCTGCTCTTAACACTCCTGCTTTTCCCAAAATATAAAAGTCTACAACGTTTGCCGTTCCCACCAGCACAAAAATAAGAACCTTGCGAACAATACCCTTATATCCAACTGCACTTGAAAGTTCTCGTTGATCAATAGCATTTAGTACTCCTGTTATGTAATCCAGAACAATAAGAACTAACAAAGCATAGAGGAGGCCATCTTTCCCTCCGAGAAACCCTCCCAATAGAGCTCCGAGGGTAAAAATTCCGTTTTGTAAATAGTAAAATGATGTTTTCATAAATTTTCCTCCCTTACATCATTTCGAGAAGGTTAGGAGAACCACCCTTAGTAGATGATTCTCCATCCCCGCTAGAAAGTTCTTTTGAAAAACTTCTAGCTCACCTTCCTAACCTTCATTTATTTTTTCTTTTTGTCGTTAAAGATCTCATTTTTAATACGAGTCATATAGCTAGCGCTTTCCCCATTCGTATACAATTGGATTCCTTGTTTTTCGAACAGGTTGGCATCCGCAATTTTTTTCATTGCTGCACGAGTAGTCGTAGCGTCAAGATTATCTTCCGGATGTGCAATAACAAGACGTTTTGTTTTACCATCACTTCCTGTAAACCCTAAATATAGCTCTTTAACTGTTGTTGTTGTTGTTTCATCTGCCATGATATTTCCCTCCTTTATTTATTAGTTTCTGTCGTGTCGTGTACGAACGACTGTATCGCAGTATGTCATCGCTTCTTTTGCAAGAGTATCAACTGCGTCTGAGACCGTCATTACCGCATCATGCGTAGCCCCTTGCTTCAAGTTTTGAAGACTTTTGAATTTCTTCACTTTCCCTTTTTCCGCATCTTGGTAGAATAGTTCCAATGTTGCTTTATTAAATGTTTCTGACATGTTTATGTCCTCCTTATTTGGTTTATTTTTGTTTTGTAGTGTCATGACTTCTACATCTATATAAACCAATTAGGAATCTAATTTGCTATGCTTGTCTAAAAATTTTTTTAGTTTTTTTCGTATCGACAGAATATCCTGCTGCACTGCTGAACGTGTGCGCCCTATTCTTTTTGCATATTCTGTAACAGATTCATCACTTTGCATCATATATTGCAATGTTTTCATTTGGATTTTCGTGAGCATTCGGAAAAATTCCTTATAGTCGGACTCCACCTCGAACCAGTAGGGATCTTTTTCCGATTCCTGCATCCAATCCTGATCAAATTCTACGGTTTCGATGTTTTTCTTAGTAATACGCTTTAGAAACTTCCAATATAACTTTCGTTGTAGATAGGTATTAAACTGCTTGGCTGCATCCGTAGAGTCAAGTGGATCTAATTCGCTTTCCTGATAAGATTCCAATAGTAGTAATCGTCCCTCTTGCAAGAAATCATCATATCCGGAATTATTCTTTTGAATATTGAGCTTTTTCATTACGTGATAAATAACCCCTTCGAATTGCTCGAAAAGTTGAGTTGTTGTTTCTTCAGTTTCTGTCCATGTTTTCATAGTTCTTCTCCTAAAATAGAATTAGAAACTAGCTAATCTCTATATTGAACTACGGGGAAATAAATCAAAAAGATTCGGAATTAATCATCAAATATATGAATATCATTATTTGGAAATCACCTTTTTCAATTGTTCATAGTTTTTATTTTCAATCAAAAATATTATTTATCGCTGGAGAGTTACAATATGCTTTCAAGAAAAACATTACTCAACGGTTAACTCTTATTAAACCTTTTTCAATATAATTCTATAAAAAATATCCACTGTCTAAGTGAAGTGCACCCCAAAAGTTAGACACAAAATCTAACTTCTGGCGTGCACTTCAAATCCGGAGTTTTAATTAGACCAAATAAAGAATACTCCTACGGAGGAGTATTCTCTCTATGTTGTTTGATTGATTAATAACTACCTTGATATTTCTATTTTTCTTTCAAAAAGTTCCTTTCCTTGTGGCCAATTCACTAAATAATTATATAATTCAAGATTGTCATCTTTTATTTCTTTTATAAATTCAGGTGTTATATTATTACAAATATAATTAACAAAAGACTCTTCGAATTTGTAATCTTCTTTGTTTTGTTCCTCAGTACCTTTATTTAAAATAGGACTTAAGCTACTTGGATTACTTAACTTCGGAATATTCTTTTTTATAATCAGCCAGAGCATTTCCATCGTATCTTTATTAAGTCGAATATTATTTTGATCCAATAGTTTTTTTATTATTTTACTACTTAAACCTTGTAAATCATTTGATATTTTTGTCATGTTAAATTCTAAATAATCAAGTTTTGTTTTTTCTGATAAGCCTTTTGAATTTAATATTTTATGAACTATACCTTCACTATTATAAAAATACTCATTATTTGTATTCTCTTTTATATACAAAGGAATGAATTTGAAAAAGTTATTGTTTACATAATTTTGAGTTTTAATCAGTTCTCCACTTTCAAAAATGACATCCAATAAATTACCATAATTAATATTACTCTCATTTAAAATTTTTTCTGCAATTAGGAATAAATTACTCATATTCAACTCATATAGATTATCTCTTTCAATTCTTTTTAAGATATCTATTTTTAAACAACTTCCGCTTAGTTGTTTAAATTTTACATCTATTAGGTTTATATTTTCAAAGAACTTTTCCGAATTTTTCTTATAAAATAAATCTGTTGTAGGTGTTATTCTTTCTAAAATATTTTTAAACTGATACAATTCACCAGTTGAAACTGTTTCGTTTATAAAAATAAAATGCAGTATCAAGGTCATTGTCGCTTTATTTTCATAATTACATTCTTCAAGAACTTTTTGAAGTAAATTAATACGATTCTCATCAATTATTATATCTATCAAGTTTTGGCATTCCATATTGCTTAATTTATCAATAATTGTGAGTAAATCTATATAATTTTTGTTTCTTATGACTGAGTCTATAATCTGTTTTATATATTTGATTTTATTGTCTTCTAAACATTGCTTTATTATATCTAAGTTAAGTATGTTTTTTCGTGAAAAATCAAATTCACTTAATTGGTTGATGATTTCCTTAGGGGATTCAACTTCCAATAATATATCTAAAGGTCTATCTTCAAATAAACCTATCATAAATCTTAAATCGTTCACTTTGAATGATTCAAACTGTCCAATAAATGGACTACTTTTATAATACCAGTATGTTTCGTCTAATAAACCTGATAATAATAAATATTTGATTAATGGAAAATAATTATTAGTTATAATTTTATAACCTGATTTATTAAAGAATTTATCCACTTCTTCTTCTAACATTGTATTAAGAAGATCTTTATAACTATACCCTCTTGTTTTTTGTTTTTTTCTTTCTGTATCTTTTCTTAATATCTCTACGAATTCTTCTTTATTCTTCATTTCTGAAATTTGTCTTTCTATTTCAGCTTTCGTTTCTTCATTTGAGTATATAAATTTATTAAGAAACCCTTCATAAGTGCACATTGTTTCTTTTTCTTGATATGATATAAGATAAAAACTCTGACTATATTTATTCCATTTTTTTAAAATAGAGTCCCAATTATAAGGTTTTTTTATTGACTTGATGATAACTTCATCTGGTATCAAATTTGCCATGTTACGATATGTTTCTTCCTGCGTTTTATAATATGAAAGCTTGAATCTCCGATACTGTTTTTCATATTTCTTAATTAACTCACTTCTGTATTTTTCCAAATCGTAAAATATTTGAATTATTTCTCCTCTTTGCTCCTGAAGAAGTTCAAATTCGTTAGGAAATATATTCTTCAACGTAATTAAAGCAAATAATTTATTTGTATCTAATTTAAGTGTCTCTGTAGGAACTATGCTAGAATATACAATGTACTCATTAACTATGTTCTTTAAAAGTCTCATATCGTCTACATAAGAAGATATAGAGAATATAGTACTAAATTCTAAATCATTTTTCGGTTTCTTCTGGTTTTTCTGAGCATGATTTATTAACTCTAAAAATTTATTTACTGATGTTTTTGAATCTAGTATCGGAACTATAGGCAATATGAAATCAAAAAACTTAGTTCTATCTTTCGAAGAAAATAAACCGTCTTTAATTAAATAAACAAATCTTACAACTCTGTTCTTATTTTTAGTTTTTAAATATGCATTAACTAGAAAATTCAATTCTTTTAATTTTACAAAAATTTCCACATTATTAAACCTATCCAAATCTTCAAAAACTAAAACAGTTGTCCCAGAAGAAGCGAGTAAATATACTATTTCTTTTATATTTCGATCTAAAATTGTCTCATCATCACTGCCTTGATTATTTAATTCTGCTTCAGCTTCTTTAATCTTTATCTTAAGAAATCTAAGTTTATAATTTTTAAATACATGATACAGAAATACTCCTACAGGAAACGCAAAAATTACAACACCTATCAGATAAAAATAAAAAATATTATAAGGCTTAACATGTAAGTTTAATGCTTTTAATATAGGTTTATTAAAATATAATAACGCTATTGATATTAAAAATAAGAATGTCAAACTTACTTGGCTGTTTATTTCGTCATCACTCTTATTCTCTTTAAAACTATACTTACTTAAAGGAATCTCCGATGAATTTATTTGTGCTAAAATTTGATTAATTATTTGACTTTCAACTCTATTATCAATTTGTTTAACTTTATTCTCACTATCTTCATCTACTTCTCCACTTGTATTTTCATAATTCCCTAAAGTTACAGTTAATACTTCTTTAACATCAAACTTTTTATATATTTTAAACGTCTCCCATACAGAACTTTTTCCTGAAGCATACGTTCCAGTAATTGCAATATTCTTTATTTCCTTCTTACTAAATGCATAATCCAACGCCTCATTATATACTTGCTCATTAGCTTCCAAATTTATAGGCCCAAGCGAATTAAATTTATTTACTTCCATGACTATTAGACAACTCCTATATAAACTTTTATTCGATTTTGTAAAATTTTCATCGTGTGAAGAATGAAAGACTTTACTTTTTCTTATTTATTCTAATATCAACTTCATATCCAAATGCATCTGCTATTTCTATCATTGAAAGCACTGTCGAATTATGCTTCCCTTTTTCTAACCTGCAATATTGCGAATCTAACATACCTAAAGCAGCAGCCATCTCTTTTTGAGACAAACCTAATTCTAATCTCATTTTGATAATTCTTAGAGACACCTTTTGAAGATGATATTCTTCAAACAGATCTTGTTTAAATTCAGGGCAACGGGATTTCAATGCATTTAACCTTTTTGTTAGGTAGGTCATCTTCAGTCTCCCCCTCTTCTGTTTCTCGACTAATTGGAATCCTTAAACATTTTTTCCCTTGCTTTCCCCGTTCCCATTTTTCACGTACTGCAGGAGTAAGGCCTTCTTCTTGTAATATCAATAGCACCGCAAAGACTTTGACTTGTTCCTCGTAAGTTAAGCCTTCTACTTCGTCAATCATCTTCTTTGTTACTCGGTATTTTGCCATAAAATTCCCTCCCAATTGTGCAGAATCCCAAAATTCACTTATAAGTGAATTTCGGGCAGCTAAGCGTCTCCTTTATTTTCAAAAAACATTCTCCCAAAATCCTTATTATTAAGCCTAAAACGTGTTCTTTTGCTTGATTAAGTTCTTCTGCCCGTCCCTAGTAAGACATTTTTATAAAACCGTTTTCATTTAATTATAACCTGCTGAAACCCTTGTTGCAATAGGCTTTTTGCAAAAAGACATTTTTTTGATATTTTTTCCGAAAAAATGGATTTTTATTATCAACACTTTTAACAAAAAACTGAATTAATATTGTAAAACGCTTACTATTTTGATATTCTAACTAAAAGGAGGATTATTTATGAAAAATAGTTCAAAAATAGATTTAACACTGCAACTGGAAGAAATTTATGGTATCTCTGTTGTAGAAGCCATCAAGAAAAAAAGCAATCGAAGTTATACTGATCCTATTTATAACTTTGAAGATTTACGAGAACTGCTAAAACCTTTTTTGTTTTACAACACTCTAATAGATAATTTTTACGAGAATCACAAACCACTTACAAGATTTATTCTTATCACACTCGAAAAATATTATGGTATCGATTCTATCAATTTTTCAGAACCATTGAATTCATATGCAATGAATTACACTTGGGAAATAGAACACATTATTCCTAAAAGCGATTCAAGTATTTCTAACCCTGATATAATTGGCAATTTAACTTTACTTACAAATAAGCTAAATACTAAAAAAGAATATAGTGCTGAAAACTTCCAAACAAAAAAAGGCATAATCAATAAACCAGACAATACTGTTGTAAAATCATTATTTCTTAATAATTGTTTTAGAGAGTATAGTACTTTCGGCGAAAAAGAGATTAATGAACGAACAAATTTCTTACTCAATAAATTTAATAACATCTTTTATATAGATGGCGACTGTACAGTTATTGACAATATTACTATTGAAACTTTTATAGAAAAACTAAATCTAAAGGGCTGCTAAATTCATTTTTACTTGATTTTTATAAAGATAGCCCCCTGAGCAAAGCTCAGGGGGCTATCTTTATAATTCTCTTTTCAATTCTTCGACTAACTGATATCATTTGATAGCAAAATCCTTAGCAATCTTTTTCCTTATCTAGATTTTTTTTAACATTTGAAGTAACGAATTAGCATCAAAGATAAGCTCTTTCTTTTGCTCAGAAATAATATCAAATGTTAGTTTGAACTTTTCTAAATTCGGATTAATTTCAAGAATCCATTTATAAAAAGGACCATATAAATTATCTTTTCCAATACTGTATTTGGGAATTCTGATATTAACAATATTATATTTATGCCCCTTTATTTTCTTCCTACCACTATATAATTTAACTTTATATTTTAGTTGACAACTCTTTTCTACCATAATAATAAAACCTAGACGCTCAACATCTTTTATTATATAACTACACTTTTTCTTTATACACTTTTGATTATCTCTAAGATTAAAAATTATGGAATCATCAACTCTCGGCACTCCACACCCAAGTTGAGGACCTCTAAATATATTATTCTCCCGATCATATAAAATTTTCATTGAAGGAACAGCTTTATTATTAACTTCTCCTTCAATGGTTAATCCATGTAAATTAACATCCTGAATAAATTCCTTTTTATAATCAACTAAATTAATTATTTCGATACTTAAAACCTCTCCAGATTTCAAAGCCATTCTTGGTATTACTATTTGTTTAAATAATTTTTTCCTAAAATTTATTCTTTCGACCATATTAATATTAAGAACTGCTTTTTCAGTTTTTATCGTAGTATCGCCATTATTTATTCCTATTAGAATATATTTTTGAGATTTTTCATCAAATCCTACATCAAATCTAATTTCAGAAAATTCTTTATTCTCTATTTCTATATCGTATAATTCTATCGCAGAAATGGTTTCAATATTTTTAGATTTTAATGTAACTCTATGATAATAAGGATTAGAATAATATTCTGTTTTTTCGTTAATTGCTTCCAAAATTCCACTTTTACCTATTCGAAACATCTCTTCAGCTTCTACAGTAATGCTCTTTTTATTCTTCCATATCTCTTGTAAGAAAAAAAGTAATAACGGAGCAATTAATATAGCATAACCATACTTCCAAAATACATCCGTAATTGATAAATCCATATTCATTCTATATATTACCTCCCGAGAAACTTAATTTATTGACTCTACAAATCCTTTTAAACGTTTTCATTTTTCATTATATTCCTTTACGCATTCTGAATCAATTAGATTTTCCACACAAAAAAACAGAGCCCTCGCCCTGGTTTTCCTATTGCAATATTCGATTGAAATGAATCGCTAAGTAAAGCAATTCATCGTTGGAATTTGATATTTCTTCTTAATGAAAATAACCGAGGTTGCCCTCGGTTATCTCTAACTTATTAAAAACAAGTATTATTATCATTCAATATTTAAATACTCTCTTAATTCCGTTTTATAGATTGAAGCTTTTGCGCCATAGATAATTTGAATACCATTATCAACATGAACTACTCCTTTAGCATTCAACGCTTCGCTAAAATACGCATCGCTTTTTACTTTGGAATTATCTTTTAAAGTTACTCTTAGTCGAGTAAAACAAGCATCTACCGCTGAAATATTGTCTTCTCCTCCGAGAGCTTCGACTAATTTCAAGTTAAAACTACTGTCATTCTTTTCTTGAGTTTCTTCAACTTTCTCTACTTCTCGTCCTGGTGTTAGATAATTAAACTTCTTAATTAGGAATGAGAATACAAAGAAATACAATACAAAGTAGATTGGTCCTAAGATTAAAACCCAAGTCCAATTTGAGCCTTTGTCTGCTCCTAGAATCCCATTAAATACTAAGGATAGTAATGGTCCGCCAAAAGTTGCGGAACCAGAAACATTAAAGTTCACAAGATATGTGATGACATACGCTAAACCAGAGAATACTGCATGGAAGCCAAATAATAATGGGGCTACGAATAAGAAACTATATTCTAATGGTTCTGAAATCCCCATAATCACACAAGGAATAGTACTTGCAATCATTAACGAAGCAATTTTCTTTTTATTTTCAGGTTTCGCTGCTCTATAAATTGCAAATGCAGCTCCTGCTAAACCAAACATGGCAAATATAACTTTCCCATTCATTAAATATTTACTTACATCGATATCATACATTGCATTTGGAGTATTTAATATCGCATTATTAATGTTGACAGCTCCTTCATATACTTGACCACCTATTTCTTTTATTCCTCCAAGTGGAGTAAAGAAGAATGGCAAATAAATAAAGTGATGAAGGCCAAAAGGTAATAGCATTCTTTCTGAAAAACCATATACAAATGATCCGAACGCTCCAGTCTTAGCAATAAAGTCTGCCGCACTATTTAAGAAAGCTTGTACAGGTGGGAAAATAAAGGCTAATATAATCCCTACAAACCCACTCACAATCAAACTAACGGCTGGAACAAACCTTGTTCCATTAAAAATGGAAAGAACTGCTGGAAGTTCAATTTTATAATATTTATTGTGCAATGCTGAAACTATTAACCCAATTAAAATACCGCCAAATACTCCTGTGTCTAATGTAGTAATTCCAAGAATCATTTTCTGACCAGTTAGTAATTTGTCTGGATGGATTGTTCCGTTCAGAATTAGAAATGATCCAAGTATGGTATTCATTCCCATATATGCAATAAAACCTGAAATAGCAGCTGTCGCTTTCTCCTTCTTCGCAAAACCATAAGCAATCGCCATCGCAAAAATAATTGGAATATTATTATTAATCACATTTCCTAAATCTTTTGTGAGTTTAAACAAAGCTGCAAGAAATGGGCTTCCTAATAGCGGCATTGTTTTAACCAAATTTGGGTTTGAAAATGCACCTCCGATTCCCACTAAGATACCTGCAATAGGTAATAATAGAACTGGGGCCATCAATACTTTCCCAAATTTTTGAAAGGCAGTTAAAATTCTATTTCCTGATTTCATATTTACTTCTCCTATTCATCATTTGAGTTCAGGCCAATATTCTGAGTTGGCCTCAATTAGACTATCTAATACCTTACGTGCACGCTTAGCATCTACTACTAATCTATTCAACGTTAAGGCTTGTAATGCTTTTTCATAGCTACCTTCAAGATATGCTTCTACTGTTAATTTTTCATATGCGTATTGAGATTCAATTAATCCTTTATAGAATGTACCAATTTTACCAACCGCAAATGGTTCTACCCCATTGATACCTAATAATGCAGGTACCTCAATCATGACATCTTCAGGTAAATTAGAAACAATTCCGTTATTAGGTGTCATAATAATAAATGTATCTCTTTTGTTGTTTAAGATAGAAGCCGCACATTCAACAATCATATCTCCATGGGCATCATTGTGGACAATATGAGAATCCTTAGCACTATTGTTTTTAATAATACGATCACATTCTTCAAATACTCTCTTTTCACGTCCATCCATTACTTCGTTTGCTCGAGTATAATTAGGATCCAATTTTGTAATTTTATAGTCTGGATACAAATAGTATTGCAAATAAGTATTTGGTAGATAATCAGGGAAATCTCTTACCATTGTTTCAACCATTCCATAAGTATCTAACCATGATTGGTCACGTTGTTCCGCATCTACTGGTAAAAATCCTTTTTCCAACGTAGTTTTCTTAATCAGTGGAAGATAATCTTCACCAGTAATTTTGTCATACACGTGAGTAAACCAGCCAAAGTGATTTAATCCGAAATATTTTGGTTCAAAACGATTATAGTCAACTTGAATAAGTCTTCCGAATGATCTTAAAAGATTTACTGGTTGATCACAGATATTAAGGATTTTATGATCATCTGGGAATACTTTGTTCAAAGCTACTGCAACAATCGCAGCTGGATTTGTATAATTAATAATCCAAGCTTCTGGTGATTTTCTACGAACAATACTTACAAGTTCAATCATATCTCTAATTGAGCGTAATCCATATGCAAAACCACCAGGTCCACAAGTTTCTTGTCCAATTAACTCTTGTGATAATGGGATTTTTTCATCCTTTTCTCTCATTGGATAGCCACCCGTTCTCATTTGACAAAGGACAAAATCTACATTTTCAAATGCCACCTCTGGATCTGTTGTATATGAAAACTTAACTTCTGGTGCTTCTTCTCTAAAAAGAATCTTTCCGAATTCCCCAATTTTTTCTTGACGTTTTTCGTCAATATCATACAATTTAAGTTCGTTAATTTTAAAAATATCTAAATGTTTCGTCAACGCTTTCAAAATCCCAGGTGACCAAGTAGATCCCCCACCGACGATGACAACATTTACAGATTTATTTGACATAATAAAGACTCCTCAATAAAATTTTTTACACATGTGCTTTATACTTTTATTATAGAATCCGTTTTCAAAAAAACAATAAGCTTTGGCGTATCCGCCAAAGCTACACAAGTATTGTAAAATGACACATCACCGTGTATTTTTACACATTATTTAATTTATCAAGGTATTTAGCTATCAACACCTCAAAGAAATAAGAAATTGGGAATCGAGAAGAGATATCCATCCCTTCAAATACTTGCTTTTGATAATCTACAAACACACTTAAATCTGATATTTTTGCAATTGGGTTTTGTGATAGTCCCGTAATTGAAATAATAGTTGCTCCATTTACACTAGCTACATTTGCACATTCAACAAGATTCTTAGTTTGTCCGCTCATTGAAACTAGGAATATTAATGTATCTTTATTCGAGTGAACTGCTGAATGTAACATTAAATGTCTTTCATTATAAACAGTTGCATTCTTTCCAAGAATTCTTAATTTATCTGCAGCTATGTCACACGGATATTTTGATAATCCATGCGCATAAAATAAAATTTCTTTCTTAGTACCTAGCAATGTTATAATCTCATCTATTGTTTCATTCTTAATTAATTTTTTTGTTTGGACTAATTGATTATCTATACTTAATGATTGGTTGTTCGGATTTGGCATAATTGAATGAATGATATCCTCTCTTAATTGAACGAAACCTGTATATCCCAGTTTTTTTGCTAATCTAACAACTGTATTTGGTGAAACAAAAAATTGTTTAGAAACTTCATTCAACGAAAGGTGATCTCTACTAGAAAGTTCTTTCTTTATAAAGTCTAGTATTTCTTTTTCTAATTCATTTAGCTTAGAATAATTTTCTTGAATATTATTATAAAAATTACGCAAAATATCATCACCTTTCTGGTTTCATTTTACAACTTATTTAATTATAACATCAATACTATTTTTTATATAATTTATTTTTCTATCTCAACTTCTACCTTTATACAGGTAATTAATAAATCTATACAAAAAACCGAGGCCCGAGCCTCGGTTTCTCATGTTTGTTCGATTTTGATTTTGTTTTATTCTTTTTTAGTTCCCTTGTTTTGGCACAACTTCTAGATAGTCGAGTAGGGTCCAGACGAATTCGTGGCGGTTGATGGCACCTTCGGAACAAGAGCTTTCGTCGTAGTGGTTGACTTTGTCACAGCGAGCTACAGGTAATCGGGTGAAGTCCATAATCCCTTTCATACCTTCATTTATGACTATAGAAAAAGGTGATGTTAATTTCTTAACCAAAAACCCTCTTGCTTTTTTAATATACTAGTGATATTATTCTCTTGTAGAATACAAATCAAGGCTGTTACTGATAATGCAGGCAAGACCAAGATCAATAGGTGGCATATACTGTGCCCTTATTCGTCTTGGTCTTTTTTTATTACTTAATAGCCAGAAAGGAGAATGATTATGAATTATAATCATCTAGGAAATGAAATCATCAAAAATATAGGAGGCGTTGAAAACATCAAGCAATTAACTCATTGCGCAACTCGTTTAAGATTCGAATTCTTCGACAAGAGTAAAGTCAATAATTCTAAAATTGAGTCACTCGATGGAGTTATTAGTACAGTCGAAAGTGGAGGTCAATACCAAATCGTGATTGGGAACGAAGTACAAAATGTCTTTAGATTGATTAAAGCTCAAATTCCCGATTCTCAATCATCCAAAGAACCTGACAGGACTCCAGAAGAAACGAGTATTATCAATAGAATTATTAGTGTTATTTCCACTACTTTCACACCTGTAATTCCTGCCTTAATCGGGGGTGGTATGATTAAAGCTGTTCTATCTATACTGATGTTATTTCATCTAGTAAACGAAACTAGTTCAACATATGAAATGATAAATTTCATTTCTGATGCACCGTTTTACTTTATGCCTATATTACTAGCATATGGTGCTAGTCAAAAATTCAAAACGAGTCCTATTATGGCCATGACGTTAGCCTGTGCTATCCTACATCCAACATGGTCGAAATTAGTGGCTGCAAATACTCCAATTACATTTTTTGGAGCACCAGTTGTTTTAGTAGACTACGCATATAGTGTCATCCCAATTATTTTTAGCATTTGGATTATGTCTTATGTAGAAAAATTTGCCGAAAAATACTCACCTTCAATCATCAAATTTTTCTTAAAGCCATTATTAGTAATGCTTATTTCTATTCCAATCGCTCTATTAATCGTTGGTCCTTTTGGTAACTTATTAAATTCACTCGTTCAATCAGGGGCTAACTTCCTAAATGATCGCGTAAGCTGGTTAATACCAATGTTAATGGGTGCTTTCCAACCATTTTTAATACTAACAGGTACTGCTTGGGCCATGACACCTATTGCTACTAGTCAAATTTCTAGCTTAGGTTATGAAATTGTGAACGGTCCAGGTATGTTAGCAAGTAATATTGCGCAAGGGGGCGCCACTTTAGCTGTTGCTTTAAAGGCTAAAGATGAAAATCTTAAATCATTAGCCTCTTCATCAGGCTTCACAGCTGTTATGGGAATCACCGAGCCATGTTTATATGGTGTCTTACTAAAATTAAAGAAACCGTTCATTGCTTCTATGATTGGTGGTGCTGCTGGGGGAATCTACGCCGGAGTTACCGGGTTAGTTCGTTATGCATTCGTTTCACCAGGTTTAACTGCAATTCCTGCTTTTATTGGTAAGAACCCAATGAACGTTGTCCATGCAATCATAACTATTATCATCTCATTTGTAGTTGGATTTGCGGCAACATGGATTTTAGGATTTGAAGAAAATACACCAGAATCTGCAACAAATAATAACCCTAGCACTCCATTAAAAAAAGATGAACTATTTTCACCTTGTGATGGAACAGTTAAACCACTATCCGCAGTAAACGATGATGTATTTTCTCAAGCTCTTATTGGTGAAGGAATTGCAATCGATCCTATTAACGGAAACATTTATGCTCCTTGTGATGGAACTATCACTACTTGTTTTCCGACCGGTCATGCGATTGGGTTAACATCTCAAGATGGAACAGAAATCTTAATTCATGTAGGTCTTGATACAGTCAAATTACAGGGTAAACCATTTTCTGTACAAATCCAGGAAAAAGAAGAAGTTAAAAAAGTTAATAGAAAATATTCTGAAGAAGTTATTAGAAAAAGTTTAGGTCTAGGAGTAAAATTAAAATCAAAGACAAAATAAAGGTGATTTCTTATGAAAAAATTATTCTTACTGACATTTTTAGCAATAATTTTAATGTTAAGAATTGCAACAGGGCTTAGGGTAACAGAGATTTTTCAAAAAGAAGTATATAGAATGAGTTTTAATTTAGTTGATAGTAAAGTCAAGGATCTAAAAATTAATAATAAATATCCATTAAAAAATATATATGGAAAACTAGATTATAAAGAAGATGGAAAATATAAAGGGTATTTTTTAGTGAAATCTATTAAAGAATATAAAGATACTTATTTTATTGAGCTTGAAGATATTAAATCTGAAAAGATAGAAAATAATTTTTTAGAAAATTATCTTCAAGTTCTATTTAATAGAGCTGAAGAAGGATATTTATATGAAACAAAAAATCTGAATAGAGCTATATTGTTAGGCGATAATAGCAGGATTAAAAAGAGTTTACAAGAAAAGATAAGATATATAGGTTTATCACATGTCTTTGCTATGTCAGGCTTACATATAGGCTTGGTCATAGCTATTTTTTATTTTATCTTAAGAAGAATAATAAAGAATAAAATTGTACTTGAAGTGTCACTTATACTTTTACTTAGTCTATATTACTTTTCAATAAAAGAAAGTCCATCATTTACAAGAGCTTATATAATGGCTTTGGTATATTTACTAGGAAAATTAGTCTATGAGAAGATAGATTTAGCTAAAAGCCTTATTATAAGTGCTTATTTATCCATTTTAATTAAGCCCACAGTTGTATTCTCACTTTCTTTTCAGCTATCTTATGGAGCTATGATAGCCATTATATATATTTTTCCTTATATTAGAAAAATAAACTATAAAAAAATAAAAATTTTAGATTATTTTTTATTTACAACTACTATTCAAATATTTTTAATACCCATAACAGTTTATTATTTTAACACAATACAATTTCTATCTTTGATATCAAATTTGATACTTTTACCACTAGCAAGTTTTTATATAACAATTAACTATATAGCTTTATTTTTAGAAAATTTCTATTTATCATTTATATTAAAACCTATTATAAAAATATCATATAATTTTTTAATTTACCTTATAGATTATTTCTCTAACTTTAGCTATTTATCTATAGAATATGAAAGCCAAAAATTAATATATATTTATTCTATAGTTGTAGTTCTTATATTGATTTATAAAAAAAGCTTACTCAAAAAATAAAGGCTATCACAAATTAATAAAAAGTAAAAAATAGTTCGTTACTGAGT
>ERZ773180.466-NODE-466-length-24361-cov-10.340245_pt1 | contig 24361 bp, 23 predicted proteins | sample MGYA00511080_ERZ773180 | MGnify/ENA primary metagenome ERZ773180 (study PRJEB29015, sample SAMEA2738175) | human oral metagenome | biome: human oral; feature: human-associated habitat; material: saliva | place: China | collected 2178 ...
GGAGAGCGCCTGCTTTGCACGCAGGAGGTCAGCGGTTCGATCCCGCTAGGCTCCACCATTTTAAATAATGAATTTAGCCTTTATTGGCGGCGTAGCTCAGCTGGCTAGAGCGTACGGTTCATACCCGTAAGGTCGGGGGTTCGATCCCCTCTGCCGCCACCAATAATAGTTAGTGAATTCACAGGAACACGGACTCTTAGCTCAGTTGGTTAGAGCTATCGGCTCATAACCGATCGGTCGCAGGTTCGAGTCCTGCAGAGTCCACCATTAATCAAGGAGGAATACCCAAGTCCGGCTGAAGGGATCGGTCTTGAAAACCGACAGGAGTGTAAAAGCTCGCAGGGGTTCGAATCCCCTTTCCTCCTCCATTTTTATTATCGCGGGATGGAGCAGTCTGGCAGCTCGTTGGGCTCATAACCCAAAGGTCGATGGTTCAAATCCATCTCCCGCAATTTTCAATACTAGGTCCCGTGGTGTAGCGGTTATCACGCCTGCCTGTCACGCAGGAGATCGCGGGTTCGATTCCCGTCGGGACCGCCATTTTTTTATGTAAAATTTAATAATGCCTCGATAGCTCAGTTGGTAGAGCAATGGATTGAAGCTCCATGTGTCGGCAGTTCGACTCTGTCTCGAGGCACCATGTTGCCGGCCTAGCTCAGTTGGTAGAGCAACTGACTTGTAATCAGTAGGTCGGGGGTTCAAGTCCTCTGGCCGGCACCATTTCTAATTAGAGCCATTAGCTCAGTTGGTAGAGCATTTGACTTTTAATCAAAGGGTCGAAGGTTCGAGTCCTTCATGGCTCATTAATTGAATAAAAGGCTAATTATTTAGCCTTTTATATTTTTGGCCCGTTGGTCAAGTGGTTAAGACACCGCCCTTTCACGGCGGTAACACGGGTTCGAATCCCGTACGGGTCACCATTTGAACGGAGGTTTAGCTCAGCTGGGAGAGCACTTGCCTTACAAGCAAGGGGTCAGCGGTTCGATCCCGTTAACCTCCACCATTTTTAATAAGCCGGGAAGATAGCGAAGAGGCTAAACGCGGCGGACTGTAAATCCGCTCCTTCGGGTTCAGTGGTTCGAATCCACTTCTTCCCACCATTCTTAGGGACGTAGTTTAACGGTAGAACAAAGGTCTCCAAAACCTTTGGCGTGGGTTCGATTCCTGCCGTCCCTGTTGATTGAAGTATATCATTAGATATACTTTTTTTTTATGTTTTTATGATAATTTTAAGTATATTTTAGGAAATATATTTCTAGAATGCCTTTAAAATATAGATTTTTGTGATTTTTTATTTGGGAAATATTTTTGACTTTTATATAAAAGTATGTTATTGTAGTATTGTGTTTGAATCTTAGGAGGTAAAATATGACTGAAAGTGTAAAACCCTTTAGTAAATTATATGATTTAACTCAAAGGGCTGAAAAGGTGGGTATATCTGATGATGATGTACTTAGAGAAATAAGAATAGAAAAGATAGTACCTAACAAGTACCAACCTCGTAGGGAGTTTACTGAAGATAAAATAAAAGAATTAGCAGAATCGATTAAACAGAATGGGTTATTGCAGTCTATAACCGTAAGAGATATGGGTAATGGATTTTATGAATTAATAGCGGGAGAACGACGTTTACGTGCTCTAAAGTATTTAGAGTATCCAACAACAAAAGCTATTGTTAAAGAGCTAACAAATGAACAAATGGCTACTCTAGCTTTAATTGAAAATATTCAAAGGGAGGAACTAACTCCTATTGAAGAAGCTTATGCATATCAAGAATTACTAAGTATCAATAATTTAACACAAGATGAATTAGCTAAGTCACTTGGAAAAACTCAAGCTACTGTAGCTAATAAGCTCAGATTACTTAAATTATGTAGTAAAGTAGTAGATGCGATTAATTCTAAACGTATTACTGAAAGACATGGGCGTGCAATGGTTAAACTGGATCCTAGTGCTCAAGAAAAAATATTGAATCAGATTTTAACGCAAAGTTTAAATGTCTCTCAAACAGAAGAAAGAATTGAAACTTATTTACGTATTAAAAATGAAACAAAAAATAATGATTCAACACAACCTAACTATGATGCTCAAAAAATATTAGCAAGATTAACAAAAGATATTGCAAAACTTGAAGAAAAATATGGAGTTAGTTTAAATAAAGAAGAAGAAGAAGGAATGGAAAGTATTGTTGTGAAAGTAACAGTACCTAGATACATTTAGAGTGAGGTAAATAATGAAAATTTTAGCAATATGTAATCAAAAAGGCGGGGTAGGAAAAACTACAACAGCTATTAACTTAGCTGCCTCTTTGGCGCATTTAAAGAAAAAAGTTCTTTTAATAGATACTGATCCACAGGCTAATGCAACTAGTGGAGTTGGTGTTGATAAAGCTACAGTAGAACAATCAGTTTATGATATTTTAGTTGATGAGGTAGATATCAACGATGTAATCACTAAAACCGCATATGAAAACTTAGATATAGTACCATCTAGTATTGCTCTAGCAGGAGCAGAAGTTGAACTAGTTTCTGCAATTAGTAGAGAACAACGACTTAAAAATGCTATTTCAGAAGTATCAGGAAAATATGATTATATAATTATTGATTGTCCTCCATCATTAGGACTTATAACACTAAATTCACTAACTGCTGCTAGCGGTGTAATTATCCCAGTGCAAACAGAGTACTATGCTCTAGAAGGTTTGAGTCAATTAATGAATACATTTAATATAGTTAAAAAACATCTTAACTCAAAACTTGATATTTTTGGTGTATTACTTACTATGACAGATAGTAGAACTAATATTTCAAATCAAGTAGGAGAGCAAGTGAGAGAACACTTTAAAGGTAAAGCATTTAATACTGTAATAGCAAGAACAGTAAGATTAAGTGAAGCACCAAGTTTTGGAGAACCAATCATTGAGTATGCGAAAAACTCAAACGGAGCCAAACAATACTTATCATTAGCTAAAGAGGTGATTGAACGTGGCTAAAAAATCAGGTAAAGGATTAGGACGTGGCTTAGATGCGATCTTTGCTACAGAAAATGTAGAGTTAATAACAGATAATGATAAAGTCTTAGAGATTTCTTTAGAAGAAATTAAGAAAAATCCATATCAACCAAGAACTATTTTTAATGAAGAGAAACTTGATGAATTAAAAGAATCTATTGAAAAAAATGGATTACTACAGCCAATAGTAGTGAAAAAAGCTGTAAAAGGATACTATATAATAGCAGGTGAAAGACGTTTCAGAGCTTTTGAACTATTAGGTAAAGAGACAATTCCTGCAATTGTAAAAGAGATGACTGATGAAGAAATGATGGTTTTCAGTGTATTAGAAAACTTACAACGTGAAGACTTATCAGCATTAGAAGAATCAGAAAGTTACAAAAATTTAATGGATAAGATGGAATTGACTCAAGAAGAGTTAGCAAAAAAACTAGGTAAGAGTCGCCCATATATAGCAAATAGTTTAAGACTTTTAAAACTTCCAACAGAAATTAAAAATAAGTTACTAAGCGGTGAGTTAAGTGCAGCTCATGCCAGAACATTACTTGCTTTAAAAACAAAAAAAGCAATGTTAGAAGTATGTGATAAAGTTATTGAACGAAAAATGTCAGTTCGTGAATTAGAGGAATATGTAGCAAAATTATTAAAACCAAAAGAAGTGAAAAAAGCTAAACCAAAAGATATATTTATAGAAGAACAAGAAAATATATTAAAAAAACGTTTAGGTACCGTAGTTACAATAAAACAAGGTAGAAATAAAAAAGGTAAGATAGAGATTGAATTTAAAGATAATGATGAGTTCGAAAGAATTTTAGAGTTATTTAAGGATTAGAATATGGATATAATCAAAGAAAAATTTTCAAAAATATTTTATAACTCAGAATTATGGTTTCAGATTTTAGAGAAGTTAATAATGATAATTCTAATTATTATTATAGCTTCAATTAGTGTCAAGCTTTGTAATAAACTAGTTGATTATATTATGCTAACGAAAGAAAATGCGAATAAAAAATTTAAAATTAAATCTAATGAAAAAAGATCAGAAACACTTCATAAATTAATTAGAAGTGCAATTAGATACACAATTTATTTTATTGCATTTTTCCAAATTTTATCAACGCTTGGTATAAATACAACGAGTATAGTAGCAAGTGCAGGTATAGCTTCTGTAGCGATAGGATTTGGTGCTCAAAGTTTGGTAAAAGATATTATATCAGGATTTTTCATTATTCTAGAAGGACAATTTGATGTAGGTGATGAAGTAAAATTATATAATCAAGCAGCCTTTATAGCTGGTGGAAGTGTAATGTCTTTAGGATTACGTTCTACTAAAATTCGTTCAGGTAATGGAGAGATTTACTTTATTCCAAATGGTTCTATTAATCAAGTAATTAACTATTCATTAACATATAACTTAGCAGAAGTAAAATTCTCTATTCAAATAGATGAAACTATAGAAGTTATAGAAGAGCGAATTCAAAAAGTTTTGGATATAGCAAATACTAATGACAAGTATCATAATTTAATATATAAAAATGATAAGTTACATGTAAATAATATTGAACAAATCGCAGATAATATAATTACATTAAATATTGTTGGAAAAGCAAAAGTTGGAAAAAAACAAAGTGTTGAAACAATGTTAAGAAAAGATTTTTACAATGAATTTAAAGATAAATTAACATTATTAGAAGAAAAGTAGGAGAGTTAAACAATGGAATATGGTTTAAATGATATTGTTGAAATGAAAAAACAACATCCATGTGGTACAAATAGATGGCAAATTACTAGAATGGGTGCCGACATAAAGATAAAATGTTTAAAATGTGACAATAACATTATGATGCCGCGACGTGAGTTTAATAAAAAAATAAAAAAAATATTAGAAAAAAATTCTTAATAAAAAACCTAGTAGATTTTCTACTAGGTTTTTTCAATTAAAAGTTATTTATAAATTTTCCTGAAACTCCAGTTATCGATTTTCTTACCACGAAAATGTAATACTTTATAATCAACATTTTCATACTTATTTTTTGAATAAAAGTGCTTGTTCTTTTCAATATTTGTAACAAATGACAATGATTTACCATTATTATCAATAACTAAAGAATCAAGATAGCTCAAAAAATTACTTCCTATATTTTGACCTTGATACATAGGTGAAACTGCTAGAAGCATTAAATACCAGTCTAGATCTGTTTCTTTTCTTAAGTACTCAGTAGTTTTATCGTTAAACACGAAAAATGATAAAATATTGTATATTGATACATATTTTAATAGAGATATTCCACCATGGATAATATATTTAAAGAGAGAGATATCTTTTGTATGAAGTAGTGCTACTCCTACAGGAATATTGTCTCTTTCTACAACTATACAAATTCCAAATTTTATATAAAGCTTAATAAGAAGTTTATATAAAGCTAATAGATAATCTTCATAGTTTTTATTTTTATAAATATTTGATTTTAACAGTGCGAATAGTGGATAGTCTATAAAAGCTTCTTTACATATATTAGCTAATGTGTCGATTTCGTCTATATTTGCTTTACGATATTTAATGATAGTTACCTCCTAGTAAAATTATAATATTATATATTGACATCCTTTTATATTTACTATTATAACATATTTAAATGTATTTTATCATTAATTTGACTATACCAGTAATAGAATTATTGATTTATTAGATGAATCTCTATTCCATTTGGATCAGTAATAATAGTTTTATTAGCTAATTTTTGAACAATATTAATATTGTTTTCTTTTATATTGTTAATAACATTAGTATAGGTAGCATTATTGACAAATATTATCTCAAAATAAGCTAGTCCTGGAGTGCCTTTTTGACGTAGATTTAGATTAGGACCAGCCCACTGGTTAACAGCTAAGTGATGATGATAATCTCCATAAGCAATCCAACTTGCACTAGGGACAGTGAATTTATCTTTAAATCCAAGTACTTTTTGATAAAAGCTTGTTGATTCTGAAGAGTTTTTAACACTAAGGTGTATATGACCAATAGTGGTACCAACAGGAAGAGTATAAGGAATAACTTTTTTAGATATATTCAAAAGATAATCCGCATCAAGCTGTTCTGTAATTCCTACTATTGTACCATCTTCACGTTTATCCCAAGTGGACTCATCCTTATCATAATATACTTCAATCCCATTACCTTCTATATCAGCTAGATAAAGTGCATTACTATAACCATGATCAGCACCACCATCTAGAGGGATATGATTATCTATAAAATGTCGAAGTATATTAGCTAGATCTTGTTCATTTGGAACTAAATATGCAATATGGTATAGTCCATATGAACGAACTAAAGGTCCCTCTACTTTATTCAAGTGAAGTAGAGGAGTTTTGTCTGATGTGCCTAGCGTGGCTCCTTTATTATCACTTGATATTAATGACATTCCCATAGATTCTGTATAAAATTTAATTTGTTTTTCTAGATTTACTACATTTATTGTTGCAGTTCCTAGTTTAATGTTTGAATTGTATTTTTCCATAAAGTATTACCTTCTTTTTAATTATTAGGTAATTAATACCTTGAATATAGTTTACATCTTATAATATAATTTGTAAAGTACGTGTTTTTACAATAGTTAGTATCTTTTAGGATACTAATAGAATTTATTAAGAAAATATATTAGAAAATATTTTAAATATTATAATAATAAATGCTAAGATAGAGTTTTTATGTTATAATAGTGTAGTTGAATAGGATAAACCTAAGAAAAAACGAAATATTATAACGAAAAGGAGTGATTAATACTATGGCATTAACAGCCGGAATAGTAGGATTACCAAACGTAGGAAAAAGTACTCTTTTTAATGCGATAACAAAAGCAGGAGCATTAGCGGCGAACTATCCATTCGCTACTATAGATCCAAACGTGGGAATAGTTGAAGTTCCAGACCATAGATTAAATAAATTAACTGAACTTGTTGAACCTAAAAAAACTGTGCCAACTTCATTTGAATTTACTGACATCGCAGGTATTGTTAAAGGAGCATCAAAAGGGGAAGGACTAGGAAATAAATTTTTAAGTCATATTCGTGAAGTAGATGCAATTTGCCAAGTTGTTAGATGTTTTGAAGATGAAAATATTACACACGTTGCAGGTGGAGTAGATCCATTATATGATATAGAGGTTATTAACTTAGAGTTAATTCTTGCTGACCTTGAAAGTGTAGAAAAACGTATAGGACGTGTAGAAAAACAAGCTAAACAAAAAGATAAAGATGCAGTAGCAGAATTTGGAGTATTATCTAAAGTACGTGATATTCTTAAAGAAGAAAAACCAGCACGTCTTTTAGAATTAGATAAAGAAGAACAAAAAATTGCTAAAGGATTACACTTACTAACAATGAAACCAATGCTTTATGTAGCAAACGTTAGTGAAGATGATTTATTAGATGTTGATTCTAATAAGCATGTTGCAAGCGTACGTGAATTTGCTGCAAGTGAAGGAAGTAAAGTTATCGTTGTTTGTGCGAAGATTGAAGAAGAGATGGCTGCACTTGAAGATGAAGAAAAAGCTATGTTCCTAGAAGAATTAGGAATAGATGAAAGTGGGCTAGATAAACTAATTAAAGCAAGCTATAATCTATTGGGATTAGCAACATACTTTACTGCAGGTGTTCAAGAAGTTCGTGCATGGACATTTAAAAAAGGAATGCTAGCTCCAGAATGTGCAGGAATTATTCACTCAGATTTCGAACGTGGATTTATTCGTGCTGAAACTGTAAGTTATGACGACCTAGTGGAATACGGTAGTATGTCAAAAGCTAAAGAAGCAGGTCGTGTTCGTCTTGAAGGTAAAGAATACGAAGTAAAAGATGGCGATATAATGCTATTTAGATTTAACGTATAGTAATAAATAAAATTATAATATTATAAACCTATGGTATATTTTGTACTCATAGGTTTTTTCTTTCTCTGTGAATACTGAAATGTGGTATAATATAATTTATTACAAAAATTTTCAAGGGGGAATTACTATGTTTTTACGCTTTTTTCATAACCCATTGTTATTAGCAAAATTAACTTGGTATGAATACTATATTAAAGGAAGCAAAAAACAAAGTACCGCAGAGTATAAAATAAAAAGAATAATTAAAGATGTTACAGGTGAAAAGATTACCGAATTTTATGTATATAATAGTGGTTTGTCTACACCTAAGTTATCAAAAAATGGATTCCAAGCAACAGCTATTTATATTCCAAAATATAAAGAAATACTAGTTATATTTAGAGGTAGTGAAAAAGAGGATATAAGTGACTGGTTTTATAATTATACAGGTATAGTATCAGGAGAAAATACTAGCCAAATAGATTCAGCATTGGCCTTTGTTAGATATTTAAAAAGAAAGATAACTGATTTTGATGAGTGCTATAAAGTAGCTGCCGGTCATTCATTAGGAGGACATCTAGCAACAACTGTACAACTGTTAAAAGCATCATTCCAACGAGTATATACGTATAATACAGCTTTACCACAGCTAAATCAATTAAGAAAATATGATAAAAAATTTAACAAAAAGCTAGAGGAATATTTCTTAGAAAAAGATTTGGAGATGACAAATAAACTTCAGAATTTTACAGAGAACTATTATATTAAACATAGTCATCATATTTATAACTATGTTAGAAAAAATGATTTTGTTCAATCTATGAATATGACTGTTGGAACATTTTCCGTAGGTAAAACTATAGAATTCCCACCAATATTAAAAAACTTTGTTTCACCAGATGAGTTTTTATCGGAAGAAGATTCTTATGAGCTGGATAGATTATTTGGTGATTTTTATAAACATTTATTATCTATCGGTATTTTACCTGATATGGTAAAAGATAAGCAAAAAGAAATTGCGGATGAGTTTGTAAATTTTCTAATCTCAGAAATAAAAGATCCTATTCACAATCAAATACTAAGTATAGGAAGCTGGGGTAAAAAGAGTGATGGTTCAGATATAAAAAAATCGTATAGAGTATTTAAAGCGTTATATAATTATATGCTTTATCTTGCCCACTCTGGAATAATTCCGGAGGATGTAATTAATAGTGAAGAGAGTAAACAGGCGAGTACTTTATACCAAGAGGTATTAGGTAATGCAACAGCAATAAACTTAAAGAGTCTTTTAAAACCGCTACAAGAGTTTTATACATTAATAAAAGCAATTTATACTTTAGTTAATGCGAAAGAGTTTGATGATGTAGAAGGTTGGGTTGAATTAGCTCAGGCTCATGACTTACCAATGTTTTACGATGTTTTAGAATAATAAAAAAAGTGTCTACATTTATTGTAGACACTTTTTTGTTGACTTACTAATTAGAATTTTTAATTCCGTTTATTGGAATTGGCATTTTGCTTACGTTGTCTTTCTAATTCTTTCTGTCTTTCTATTTCCTTCTGTCTTTCTTTCTCTAAACGCTCTTTTTCTTTTTTCTGCCTATCTAACTCTTGTTGTTTAGCGGCTTCTTGTTGTTTTGCGGCTTCTTGTTTCTCTTTCTCTTGCCTCTCTTTTTCTTGCTTTTCTTTTTCCTGTTTTTCTTTATCAGTAGTAGTTGTTGAAGTTGTTGGTTTTTTAACTACTGCTTTTGTAACTTCACCATAGATAACAGTTTTATCAATATTAGATCCAAATTTAAGATTAACTTTATCTTTTGATAATTCTTGGAAATCGCTTGGTACTATATCAGCTGTACCACCTTTACCGTTATTTTGTGGATTTATATAAGCATCTACTACCGAACTTGGTCTTTCAAAGGCAGTATCAGGAGAGATTAAACTATGGTCATAGGCATAAATTGCATTCATTAAATGTGACCACATCTTATGTACGTAAGAATAGTCCGGAACTGTAGCAGGTTTGTCATAACCTGTCCAAGTACCAAGTGTAATCTTCGTAGAACCACCTACAACCCATAAGTCTTTATAGTACTCAGAAGTACCAGTTTTTACAAATAGGTTCTTAGTGTTGAAACTTAGGGCAGCAGCGATATCTGGAGCTGTACCGTAACCTGTGTTAATAACATCATTAAGCATATCTAACATTAAATAACTAGTTGAGTCTTTGTACACTTGTGTAGGTTTTACTTCAGCACTATAAACAACTTTATCGTTGTGATCACGAATTTCTTGGATTATGTATGCTTTATTATATTTACCGTTATTAGCAAAAGTAGAAAACGCAGCTGTGTTTTCCGCTACAGACACCCCATAGTTCATACCACCAAGGGCAGTAGCTAGGTTTTTCTGGTCAGCTTCAGTAAGACGTTTGAAGTCCATTTTTTCTAAATATTCTTTTGCAGGATTCTCGTTTATAAATGCAGAATATAGACGTACTGTTGCAAGGTTAACAGATCTTGCTAATGCCTGTCTAGCAGGTAAGTATTTATATTCTGTTAGTGAGAAGTTTTCAGGTTTCCAACCTTCAAAGTTAAATCTCTTATCTAGTAATGTTGAGTTAGGAGTAATATATCCTTTATCTATTGCTGGTCCATATACTAGAAGAGGTTTAATAGTAGAACCTGGAGAACGGTGAGTTCTTGTAGCGTGGTTAAGTTGTTGTTTATTATAATCCATACCACCTACAAATGCTAAAATCTTACCTGTTCCATTTTCTATAACAGTTGCCCCGATATCAAGAGGGTAAGTAACTCCATCTTGAGTTGATGTAGGGTAAGAAGCAAATTGTTTTTTAGCTTCTTGAAGTTTATCATATAAGTTTTTAATTAATGTTGTTTTAACTGTATAACCACCAGTTACAAATTTAGTTTTATGTTTTTCAATAAGGTCATCTCTATATGAGCTATCTTCTTTAAATTGTTGTTCTTTATTATTCTTTTTAGCAGTTTGCTCAGCTAAAATTTCTGCAGCAGCAGTTACAACTTCATCACGAATATATGGATAATTAGTATATTCAGTAGATTTTTCTTTTATAAAAGCACCTTTAATATTAAATTGTAGAGCTTCATTATATTGATCTCTTGTGATAAATCCATTATCTTTCATTTGCTCTAGTACGTATTTTTGACGATCAAAACCAACTTGTAGTTCTTCATCACTTTTCACGTTACCTGAACCATCGAAAGGTGTATATTTATATGGTGATTGAACAAATCCAGCTAAATAAGCAGCTTGTGCAATATTTAAATCTTTTGAGTGAACTCCAAAGATACTTTGTGCAGCTGTTTCAATACCACTAATATTTTGACCTAAACTATTTTTCCCGAAAGGAGCAACGTTTAAGTATGTTTCTAGAATTTCTTCTTTAGAAAAGTTATTATCAACTCTTAGTGCTAATAAAATTTCTTTTGCTTTTCTTTCATAAGATCTAGAGTTATCTAATAATTGGTTTTTTACTAATTGCTGAGTTATTGTACTACCCCCAGTGTTACCAGATTTAGTTACTTCACTAAAACTAGCACGAACGATAGCTAATGGCTCAACTCCACTGTTAGAATAGAAGTTAGAGTCCTCACTCGCAATTATTGCATTTTTTGCATTTTCACCAATGTCGTTATAACTTACTACTTTTCTAATTAACTCTGAGTTAATAGTTCCTAATTTTTCTCCACTTCCAAAGTAAACATCACTACTTTTTGAAATGTTGTTAACTTGTTCTAGCATTTCTTCATGATTCATAAGTGGCTGATCTTTAACAAGTCCACCTACAAAACCTAAAGCTACTCCTGAACCAAGACTTAAGCATACGGCCGTAGGAAGTAGTAATTTCTTTAGAATAGAAGAACGATTCTTTTTCTTTTCCATTAAAATCTCCTTGTTTTAACTTCTGTTTATTACTTCATTAAATTTTAATAATTATATTATAACATAAAACTTTAAAAAATTATAAAATAAAGTGAGAAAAAAGAGAACTTTTGTAATTAAAATAATGAAAAAGATGAAAGTTATATAAAAAATGTGATATAATTGTGTTAAATGTATGAAAATTTGACTACGGAGGAGTATTGATGAGTAAATTATTAGACGATTTAAAATTTAGAGACTTAGTTTACCAACAAACAGATGAAGAAGGAATAGCAAAATTATTAGAAAATGAAAGTGTATCTATTTACTGTGGAACAGACCCTACAGGGGACTCTCTACATGTAGGTCATTTACTACCATTTTTAACATTACGCAGATTTGCTCAGCATGGACACAAACCAGTTGTCTTAGTAGGTGGTGGAACAGGAATAATAGGTGACCCATCAGGAAGAAGTGAAGAAAGACAACTTCAAAGTTTAGAGACAGTTGCAGAAAATGCTAAAAAATTAGAAAATCAACTTAGAAATATTTTCCGTGGGTATGATAATATTGAATTTGTTAACAATGGAGATTGGTTAGGAAAACTTTCTATGATTGAGTTTTTACGTGATTATGGTAAATTAATCAACGTTAATTACTTATTAGCAAAAGATTCAGTATCAAGCCGTTTAGAAAATGGATTATCATTTACTGAGTTTAGTTATGCTTTACTACAAGGAATCGACTATGCTCATTTAAATGAATACCACAATGTTAAGATACAATTAGGTGGTTCTGACCAATGGGGTAATATAACTACTGGATTAGAAATTATGAGAAAACTTCGTGGAGATGTCGAAGCATATGGATTTACTATTCCATTAATGTTAAAATCTGATGGAACTAAATTTGGAAAATCAACTGGAGGAGCTGTTTGGTTAGACCCAGAAAAAACAACTCCATATGAGTTTTATCAATTCTGGTTCAACACAGCAGATAGTGATGTAATCTCTGCAATTAAGAAATTTACATTCTTAGAAAGAGAAGAAATCGAAAAACTAGAAGAAAGTGTAGAAAAAGAACCACATTTACGACTAGCACAAAAAGCATTAGCTGAAGAATTAGTTAAAATTGTTCATGGTGAAAAAGCCTTAGAGAGTGCATTAAACATTACAAAAGCATTATTCTCAGGAAACGTTAAAGGATTAACTCACGATGAACTTCAAGAGGCAGTTAAGGGAATGCCAAAATCAGAAGCTGAGAAAAAAGAATACAATATTGTTGATTTCTTAGTGGAAACTAAACTAGTACAATCTAAACGTCAAGCTAGAGAAGATGTTAATAATGGAGCTATTTATGTAAATGGTGACAGAATTACAGATTTAGATTATGTAATTGGAGCTGAATCACGTTTAGAAGACGCATTTACAGTACTAAGACGTGGTAAGAAAAAATATCAATTAGTAGAGTACAAATAATAAATAATAAAGGAGCAATTTGCTCCTTTATTAAAATAGAAATATCTATATAAACAAAAGAGGAGAAAAAAATGAATCTAAAAGAAGTTGTTGGGAAAGAAGCTGTAAAATATGTAGAGGATGGAATGATTGTTGGTCTTGGAACTGGTTCAACTGTATTTTATTTTGTTCACGCTTTAGCGGATAGAGTAAAAGAAGGCTTGAATATCCAAATGGTATCTACATCAATTCAAACTGTAGAACTAGCAAAAAGTCTAGGTCTTAACATAAAAGAATTAGAAGAAATTGATCATATTGATTTAGCAGTTGATGGTGTAGATGAAATCGATAAAAACTTCAACGCTATAAAAGGTGGGGGAGCAGCGCTATTTAGAGAAAAAATAGTTGCAGATATAGCGAAAGAAGTTATTTGGATTTATGACGAAAGTAAGGATGCTGAAAAACTTGGTAAGTTTAATTTACCAGTTGAGATTCTTCCTTTCGGATACAGCCACACTGTTAGAAAATTGACTGAAGCGGGACTAAATCCTGTAATAAGAAAAAAAGATGGAGAAATTTTAATTACAGATAATCACAATTATATTGCAGATTTACACCTTGGATATGGTTTTGATATAGAAGAGGTAAAAGAAAAATTGGCTAATATAGTAGGTGTAGTTGAACATGGATTATTCTTAAATATGTGTAAGCTATGCATTAAAGGAACACCAGGAGGAGCTGTAATTATAAATAATCCTAATAAATAAAAGGATATTGTATGAGAAAAAGTTATTTAAAAGGAACACGGATATTACTCTTATTTACACTAGTTGTATGGCTGTTTACAATTTCTGCGGCAGTAATCACAATTAAACCATTTTTTGGAAATTTTGGAGACAAGACTCAAAATACTGAAAAGTATACTACAGGTCTTGACGGTAATTCATATATAAAATTATTAGCCATAGAAGAAACTAATATTACTGATGATAAAGTATTATCTGAAGGGGAAAAATTTTATCTTGTTCAATATGAAGATGGTTATATAATGATGAAATCAACCCCAGAGAAAATTCGGGAGATATTAGGAAAGTATGGCTTAGACGACTTGACAGATGGGAAGCTAGTTTTTGCTGATTCTTATGATATATATGTAGATATTGACGGAGTTAGAGAAATGAGTAGCGGAGGAAAACGTAGAACTTCGAAACCGAATGTCCCAAATGAATTACGAGAGAAATTCAAAAAGGCCTATAAAGAAAGTGATTTACCAATAGTGAAATCTCCACTTAATAATAGTGCTTGGAAAAATGAATTTAATGAAAAGATATATATTCGAACACTGACTACAGCAGATACAGTTTATTCATTTATTGGATTAGGTTTCTTTATTATGATAACGCTGGTTATGACGACTAACGTTATTAAAAGAATTAGATCTAATATAAACAGTTATGATACCTTATTTTATAAATATCCAGAAACAAGATATGATATGGATTCAATAGTTAGAGATGCAAATTTTATAAATAAAGAATTAAGGATAATAGTTTATAAAGATTTGTTAATTATCTATAAAACTACATTTATTGTGGAAGAAATCAGTGATATAGAAGAAATGTTATTTAGAAAGAATAGCGCCAAAGGGAAAAATGAGCATACTTTAATTTACAATACACACTTCGATAACAAAAATCGTGAGATTAAGATGAAAAGAGTTAGTACAGAAGATTTTATTGCTACAGCTAAAACATTAAGAAAAGATTATAAAATAAAAATAATAATAAATGTTTAGAAAAAATTAAAATCATATAAAATGTAAATAAGAAGGAGTCTGAGTGAGAAAGAATTATTTAAAGGGTCAGTTGAATTTTATAATTTTGACCTTACTCGTATGGTTTGCAGCAAGTTATATTGCAAAAGATAATATCCTACAATTAACAAGGGGAATAGAAACACAGTATTCAAACGAAGGAGCCTATGAACCAGGTGAAGCTGGATATGCAGTCGTAAAAATTATAAATATTGAAGAAACTAATATAGAAGATGGTAACTTATCAGATGATGAGAAATTCTACTTAGTAGAATTTGAAAAAGGTTTTACGATGCTAAAAGCAAAACCCGAAAAAGTGAAAGAAATGTTGGGAGACTCTGTTACTAAGGATAAAAAGCTATATAATATAGGAGATAAACCTATATATGTAAAAGTTGATGGGGTTCCAGAAAGGACTGGGAGAAGAAATAGAACTATAACAGTACCGGAAGAATTACAGAAAAAATTTAAAGATGCATATCGAAGCAGTGAGATTTTTTCTAAGAGATTAAAGAAAGTTACGGATGATTATAAAAAAGGTGTGGATATAACAACTATTAAAAATAGAGAAAAAGAAAGACCTTTTTATGCTGATACCTATATAAAACCTTTAGGCAGTTCTTTTCATTTATTTCAAATAGTAGGAAATGCCATGATACTATGGGTTGCGGTATGGATGACAAAAATACTATATAGAAGAATGTTAGTAGGTAAAGCAAGGTATGAAAAATTATTTGTAGCTTATCCTGAGACAGAACGGGATTTAGATGTTATTCGAAGAGAAGCGAAGTTTTCAAATAAAGAATTTAAGGTATTAATATATAAAGATATGTTTATAAGCTATGGAGCGGAATTTATAGCGTTGTATTTAAGTGATATTAAAAGTATTAAAGTAAATAACACTTATGGTAGAGGTCGTAGAAAATTCTATCATATGATAATAAAATCAATTAAAGATGGGGTACATAAAGTCCCATTCCCAGAAGATGCAACAAAAGAACAATTAAAAATATTTATTAATACACTTAGGGATAGTTTTGAAATAAATGTAAAATTAACATTTTAGGTAGATGAAGAAGTAATATAATGGTATAATTTACAGTATACAATTCAATAACAAGATTAAAAGTTTAAATTAATAGTAAAATTAAATGTTAAGTATATTGTTATTTGATAAGCATATAAAAAGTAAATAAGAAGGAGTCTACGTGAGAAAAAATTATTTAAAAGGCGTTTTGTTATTTATAATTGTGACGATAGGTGTATGCTTGGCCACAACTATGTTTACTAAAGATAATATAGAAAAACTCTCTAAAGGATTAGAAACTCAGTATTCTAATGGTAGAGCTTATGAACCAGGAGAGGCTGGCTATGCTATTGTTAAAATTATAAATATCGAAGAAACAAATATAGAGGATGATAAATTATCAGATGGTGAAAAATTCTATTTGGTAGAGCATGATAAAGGTACTACAATGTTAAAAGCAACCCCCGATGAAGTAAAAAAAATGCTGGGGGACTCTGTTACTAAGGATGCAAAGTTATACAACATAGAAAATCCTATTTATGCGAAAATTGAAGGTTATGGACCAAAAAGAGGAAGAAAAAATAGAACGACAACGGTACCTGTTGAATTAAGAGAAAAATTTGAAGATGCGTATAAGTCTAGTTATATTAGGTCAAAGAAATTAGGAAGAATCTTAGCTGATTATAAAAAAGGTGACGATCAAACTACTATAGAAAATCGGGCGAAAGAAAAACCTTTTTACGTTGATATTTATATGGAAACTTTAGGAAGTACATATAATTTACTAACATTAGGCGGTAATGCAATAGCTATTTTAATTTCTTTATGGATGCTAAAAACAATTTATAGAAGAGTACGTGGGAACAAAGAAAGTTATGAAAGATTGTTTGTGGCTTATCCTGAAACTGAACGTGATTTAGATATTATTCTAAGAGAAGCGACGTTTTCAGATGAACAGTTGAATATATTAATATATAAAAACATGTTTATTAGCTATCGAACCGTATTTATAGTAGAATATATAGCAGATATACAAAGTATTGAAATTAATAAAACAACAGGTAAAAATAATAGGAAATTTTATCATATGAGAATAAACACGTATCGTACTAAATCACAAGTAGTTAATTTCAATAAAAGAGTAGTAGAAAAACATTTGAAAAAGCTAGTAGATACATTAAGGTTTGATTATGGAATACCAGCAAGATTAACATTTTATATAGATGAAGGAGAAAGGTAGAAGAAAATGGAAGATATAAAAGATAGAGTAATAGAAGCATTAGAGAACGTAATTGACCCTGAGTTAGGTATTGATATTATGAACTTAGGTTTAGTTTATGATGTTAAAATGAGTGACGATAATAAACATGCTATTGTTGATATGACACTTACATCAATGGGATGCCCATTAGCACCAGTAATTATTGAGCAAGTAGAGACTGCAATGCTAGGTGTTGATGAAATAGAAAAAGTTGATGTAAATATTGTTTGGGAACCAGCATGGACAAAAGACAAGATGTCACGCTATGCAAAAATTGCATTAGGTGTCATTGATTACGAATAAAATAAAAAATAGGTGATTATTAATTTAAAATAATCACCTATTTTTTCTATTCCAAAAGGAACACCTACTAAAAATCTGTAGTAGGTGTCTATGCAGATTATATCAGTTTTGTTATACTTCAATTGTGTATTTCCAGGAGAAGATTTTTATATCCCTAAAATCCTTTGCCGGAAATTCTTCTCATAATTACTCCTAAATAAAACTGAATATAAAGAGCCCTAGTATATACACTTATATAATAACAGTAAATGTTGTATTTGTCAATAGAAATTCTGTAAAAAGATAATAAAAATACATAAAAATAGTAAAAACAAAGTAAGCAAAATGATTAAAAAATAGTGAACAAAAGATTTAGTCTATTTATTAATAAAATTAAAAAAAGTAATAATCTAGAGTAGTCTATAATAGGTAAATTATGTTATAATAAAAAAGATAAAAATTAGAAAAATTATGAAAGGAGGATATATGTACAGAGGAGAAAAGCCTAAAAAAGGTGATGTGGTTAAGATAATAGCCTACAAACATGATGGTTCAATACATAGAATTTGGCATAAAAATATTGTTCTAGAAGCGGATGAACAAGTTTTGATTTTGGCAAATAACAGGACCCTAGTTACTGAAAGTGATGGACGAACATGGGTTACTAAAGAAGTTGCATTAGTGTATTTCCATAATGAATGTTGGTTTAATATAATTTGTATGTTTAGAGAAGATGGTGTGCATTATTACTCTAATTTGAGTAGTCCTTTTGCATGTGATGTTGATGGTGTTAAATATATTGATTATGATTTAGATATAAAAAAATATCCTGATGGGAAGTACTTTTTATTAGATGAAGATGAATATAATCAAAATAAAGAACGTTATCACTATGGGGATAAAATTGATAAAATATTAAAATATAATGTAAGTAAATTACAGGAGTGGATAGATAACAAACAGGGAGCACTTGCTCCAGACTTTGCTCATGTTTGGTTAGAGAATTATGAAAAAATAAAAGACGAGGGATAGGATGTTAAAAGGTAAATTTAGTATAGAAGTAAGAGATGATGAAACTTCTTGTAAAATAGGTTTGAAATTACGAGATTTTTTATTAGCTAATGAAATGGTTGAGGATAAAGAAACTCCAGACTATGTATTTGCGATAGGTGGAGATGGTACGGTACTACGAACATTTAGTAAGTATATTGATATTATTGATAGTGTGAAATTTTTATCAATTCACACAGGACATTTAGGTTTTTATACAGATTATTCTGCAAAAGATTTTGAGAAAATATTTTTTGACATGTTAGCCTTAGAACCGAAGGTTGAACAATATCCACTATTGAGATTAAAAGCATACTGTAAAGATGGAAAATTAATAGCGGATTCTTATTCTCTAAATGAAATAACTGTAAACAGTCATAGTGGATCTACCTATGCAGCAAAAGTATTTATTAATGGGGAACACTTTGAAAACTTCAGAGGAGATGGGCTTTGTATTAGTACTCCAACAGGTTCAACTGCCTATAATAAAAGTTTAGGTGGTGCTGTAATCCATCCTCAAATGGACTTGTATCAAATTACAGAAATAGCTGCATTAAATAACCTTGTCTACAGAACACTAGGGAATTCTATTATATTATCGAAGGAAGATGAGTTAATTATTAAACCATTAAAATTAGATAACCATCGTATAAGTGTCGACTTTAGAACATTTAATTACGATACAGTTTCAAAACTATATATAACATTAGCAAAAGATAAAAAAATATCATTTATTAGATATAATGATGTAAGTTTCTGGAAAAGAGTGAAGAGATCGTTTATAGAAAATGAATAAATTAAAATTGAAGTATTTAATAGAAAATGAACAGTTATTAAGAGAGTTTCTATTAGAAAATAATATATCTAGAAAGACATTGACTCGAATAAAGTTTGATAATGATGGTAGTATTAAAGTTAACGGGAAAGAGGAAAATGTTCGATATATATTAAAGAAAAATGATGTTGTGGAAATAACTTTACCTAGTGAAAAATTTAGTGAACATGTTAGATTTTTTGAAGATAAGTTGGATTTTATTTATGAAGATGAGTACTTGCTTATAGTAAATAAACCTGCCAATTTACCTTCAATTCCATCGCGAAATAATGAAGACTCATCATTATTAGAGATTGTTAATGGTTATTTCAAAAAAAATAACTACAATACAATTCCTCATATAGTAACTAGACTTGATAAGAATACAACAGGATTAGTTTTAATAGCGAAGCATAGACATATTCACGCATTGTTTAGTAAAGAAGAAATCGATAAGTTTTATTTAGCTTTAGTTGTAGGGAAAGTTGAAGATGGAATAATAGAAGCTAATATTAAAAGAGCATCCGATAGTATTATCACTAGATGTGTTGCAGATGATGGAGATTATGCCAAAACACAAGTGTGGAGTGAAAAGTATAATTCTAAAAATAATATAAGTTTGGTTAAGTTAAAGCTTTTTACCGGTAGAACGCACCAAATACGTGTACATATGAGTTTCAGTGGGAATCCTCTTTTAGGGGATGAACTTTATGGTGGTGATAAACAAGTTATTGACAGACAGGCACTTCATTGTTACAATCTGAAATTTAAACACCCAATAACAAGAAAGAATATTGATGTAGTTGCACAATTACCAGAAGATATGAATAATATAGTTGGAAATTTAGTAGAATTATAATACTGCTAGATTTCCTTTTTTATATAAATACTACATTATTATATAATTATATTTATAAGTTTGGATAAAAATGATTGTTTTCTGAAAATTCAGTACTAAATCTTTTTCAATTTCAAAAATAGTGTGTTATAATTACTATAAATTAAACTTAATTAACAAGGAGCGATATTATGTTAGCATCATCATTAAAATTTGTAGGAAATACTCCTATTTACCAATTAGACGACACAAATATTTTTGTGAAATTAGAAAAATATAATCTAGGTGGAAGTGTTAAGGACCGTGCTGTTCTTGGAATGTTAGAAGAAGCTAAACGCCAAGGTAAAGTAAATGAGGACACAATAATTGTAGAACCAACTAGTGGGAACACAGGTATTGCTGTAGCAATCCTAGCTTCTATCTTAGGATTAAAAGCAGTTATTATAATGCCAGAGAGCATGAGCTTAGAGCGTCGTACTCTAATTAAAGCATATGGAGCTCAATTAATATTAACTCCAAAAGAATTAGGTATAAAAGGTTCAATTGAATTAGCAGAAAAATTAAGAGGAAAATATCCTAACGCTATTTCTTTAAGTCAATTCGATAACCCAGCAAACCCAGCATATCATCACAAAACTACTGGTAAAGAAATTTTAGAACAAGTACCAGATATCGATATTTTTGTTGCCGGAGTTGGTACAGGTGGAACTTTCTCAGGAGTAGCGAAATACTTAAAAGAAAATAAACCAGGAGTACTTGCAGTTGCTTTAGAGCCAGAAGAATCACCAGCTATTAGTAAAGGTCATGGTGGAGTTCACAAAATCCAAGGTATTGGAACAGGATTCGTTCCAGAAAACTTTGATAAAGAACTAATGGATGAAGTATACACAGTATCTAGCGAAGAAGCAATAGAAGCAACTAAAGATTTTGTTAGAACAACAGGCATAGGAGTTGGGATTTCATCAGGAGCAGCAATAGCTGGAGCTAAAAAGGTTGCTGCGAAGTATCCAGATAAAAAAATTGTAACTATTCTTCCAGATGGAGTGGATAAATATTTATCAATGCTTGATTTTGAAGAAGTTACATATGTAGAAGTATAATGAAATTCTTTGAGAATTTACGTTATAATCTAGATAGAGTATTAAGAGAAGATCCTGCTGCAGAGTCAAAGTTAATGATTTATTTAACTTATCCTCATATTAAAGCGCTGAATTATCACTATGTAGCACATAAGCTGTATAAAAGGAAAAAACATACACTAGCAAGAATGTTAGCAAAGCGTGCTAGGAGGATAACAGGGATAGAAATACACCCTGGAGCCCAAATAGGTAAAGGATTATTTATTGATCATGGTATGGGTGTTGTCATAGGAGAAACATCTATAGTAGGTGATAATGTGACAATGTATCACGGGACTACACTAGGAGGAACAACTCTAGATCCAGTAAAAAGACATCCGACAATTGGAAATAATGTCATAATAGGTGCAGGAGCAAAAGTCTTAGGAAATATAGAAATTGGAAATAATGTGAAAATAGGATCAAATGCAGTGGTGAAGCATAGTGTGCCTGATGACGCTATCGTCTATGAACCGCGCCCTTCAGTAAAGTATTCCGATAAAAAGTAACTATCTAAATTTAAAAATGTAAAATAAAGGAAAAATCTAAGTAGTAATTCTTGGATTTTTCTTTTTTTAATTGTAAAATAAGAATATTAAAGTAGAGAATATTAGGAGGTGAAATAGTGGAAAATATAAAAAATCTGATTTTTGACTTAGATAATACATTATATGACTTTAGCAGTGTATGGAAATTATCAAATAAGCTAGTGTTTGAATATTTAGGGTATGACAAATTGACTACATATGAGGAGTTCTTTAAAAGATACAAAAGAATTAACAATGAATTAGTAGAAAAAATACATAGTGGAGAGCTTAAAATAATTGATTTAAGAAATGAAAGATTAATAGCTACATTAGCAGATTATAATGTAAAACTTACAAAAGAAGATTGCGATTATTATTATAAAAAGCAATTCGAATTTATTTTATCTGCTATTACTCCTAATGAAGAATTAAATAGTATTTTAGAAGAATTGTCACGTAATTACAAATTAATAATTTTAACAAATGGAAAATCGTACGAACAAAGAGAAAAGTTAAAACGACTACAATTAGAAAATCTATTTAAGGTTTATATTTCTGAAGAAGTGCATATTAGTAAACCAAAACCTCAAGCATTTTTAAATGTATTAGAACATGAGGGAATAAAAGCTGAAGAAACTGTAATGATAGGAGACTCCCTATTTCACGATATAGAACCGGCAAAAAAATTAGGTATGAAAACTTGTTTAGTAAATAGAAAGTGGCATTTTGATGATAAAAGAAAAGAGTATAACGGTTATAAGGTAAATAATGTTGAAATATTTTTAGAAAAATTGTTGTGAAAATAATTAAAAAAAATATTATTATTTTTCTGAACATATAGAAAAGAAAAATATATTTGCGTATATATTACATCGATGGTCTTTGATATAAAAGAGTCGATGTATTTTTTATTATTTAGTGACAATAAAAAATGAAAAAATAATTATTAAAGCTTTTAGTATCAAGGGTTGAAAGGGGTTTATATATTTGATATAATGTTCGAGAAAAGTTAATATAAAAATAGGAGAATATATGTATGAAAAAAAATAAATTTTTAGCTGTAAGTATGGCTGCAGTATTATCTTTAACATTAGTAGGATGTTCTTCAACATCAACATCTACATCTTCAAGTGACAATAATACAAATACAGTTGTAAAAGCAATGTCTGGAGAGGATTTAAACAAAATCGAAAAAGATGATAAAGAAAAAGAAAAATACCTTGTAATCGATGTTCGTGATGCAAAAGAATATAAAGAAGGGCACGTAAAACACGCTATTAATATTCCTCACACAGATATCGAAAAAGAAGCAGAAAGAATTAGTGCTTGGAAAGAAAAACCGGTAGTAGTTTATTGTAACACTGGTAAGAAGAGTAAAGAAGCCGCTGAGAAACTAACAAAAGCTGGCTTTAAAGATGTAAGTGATGCAAAAGGTGTTAAAGAATATAAAGATTATGAATTAGTTAAATTCACTACATTACTTGCCGATCAATTCCAAGCTGCAATTGATAAAAAAGAAGGAACATTTGTCGACATACGTGAAGCAAAAGACTTTGAGAAAGGACATGTAGAAGGGGCAAAAAATGTTGATGTTAAAAATATAGATAGTGAACTTGCTGGTTTATTACCAGCTGATAAAGATGCTCCATTATACTTCTATTGCTACAGTGGTAATCGTTCAGCTAAGGCAGCCCAAAAAGCTATAGAGCTTGGATATACAAATGTTTACAATGCTTGGGACGGAGCTAAAGAACACGAATATAAATTTTAATGATAAGTTTTAAAAAAATAGTGCAAATTATTAGATAAAAAATATCTTTTCGTTTACAATAAAGGCAAGGTGTCAATTACTTCTTCATAAATAAATTACATCTTGTCTATTTTTATTAAAATAAGGGTTGAAAGGAACTAACTAAATGAAAAAAAATAAATTTTTAGCTGTAAGTATGGCAGCGGTGTTATCATTAACTTTAGCAGGATGCTCAGGAGCGACTGGAGCATCTGATAATTCAAAAATTTTAAAAGGTGAAGAGCTTACTAAAATCGAAAAAGATGATAAAGAAAAAGAAAACTATCTTGTTATTGATGTTCGTGATGAAGCAGCATATAAAGAAGGACATATTAAACATGCAATAAATATTCCAACATCAGAAATTGAAAAAAGTATAGAACAAATTAGAACTTGGCGTGATAAAAAAGTTGTTTTATATAGCGATGATGCAAATAAAACAAAAGAAGCTGCAGAAAAACTTACAAAACAAGGTTTTAAAGATGTAACATCAGCTCAAAGTACAAAAGAATATAGCTATGAATTTGTAAAATATACAAATCTAAATAGCTCTAAATTCCAAGATGCATTACTAGATACAAATTCTAATAAAGTATTTTTAGAT
>ERZ773180.467-NODE-467-length-24341-cov-5.184427_pt1 | contig 24341 bp, 28 predicted proteins | sample MGYA00511080_ERZ773180 | MGnify/ENA primary metagenome ERZ773180 (study PRJEB29015, sample SAMEA2738175) | human oral metagenome | biome: human oral; feature: human-associated habitat; material: saliva | place: China | collected 2178 ...
TATGGTCTACTTCTAAACCCGGTTGTAATTTATCTTTTAAAATAACTCTATGAAAGTAATCAGTATCTTTATTTGCTAAATAAGGTTTTACCCCTTTATCTTTCATTGATAACTGCCATTTACGAGACTTTGCAATTTCTATATCACATGGGCTAAACTTGAATGTACATGTTACATTACCAAATTGGTCATATGTATCTATTTCGCAATAGTCATCAAATATTCGTATTTCATTTAGGTCATGTACTTTTCTTTGGTTATGATCCATTACTTTACCATATTTTCTAACTTGTGATACATGTTTTGTACATAAATAACTTTTATCACCAGAAGGTAACGTTACTTGAATAATTTTACGATAATCCGCAGTTATACTACATGCTTCACATACATTAGATAGTGGTTCTATAATTTTTAGTTGTTTTTCTTTTTTCTCTTTCTTTTCCTTTAACTCGTTCCTTTTACTTTCAAGCCATTTATTATACTTATCAGAACCCTTAACACATAAATTAGTTTTTCTTAGATCATTATTAGATGTGTCCATAATAAAAATAGCTTCTTTATTAGGATTCTCATTTTGCATTATATATGTAGGATAATCTCCATACTTTCTACAAAATATCCGGCATTTAGTTCCAGCAGTCCATTTACATTCTTTAATAAGATCTAAATATTCTTTATCAAATTTAAATGTTTTAAATAAAGATCCATCACATTTATAAACATCAATTTCTGCATAATCATCAAATATACGAATCTCATTTGGATCATTTAATGCATGTGAATTAGTATCAAGAATTTTACCTTTATTTATAAGCTAATTATAATGTTTATTGCATAATGTCATTTTGACATCTTTATGATAATGAACATATTTCACTTCACTTGAAACATTACAAGCTTCACAAAATATAGTGGTTTTCTTTATTTTATGTGGTACCATCTATTATTTTAATTATTCTTATATTTTATATAAAAGTGAATGGTTACAATAGACTGTAACCATCCTATCTTTTATAATATAAAATATAAAAATTGTCTACTTTAAATGTGATAAACTCTCTCACTCATTTCCTAGCGTTTACCTGCGTTTGACTAACTGCTTGATATATAGCCACATACGCGGCGCGCGATATTCATTTTATTGAAATCTTTATTACCGCATTTAGGGCAAGTCCATTTATTATCTTTAGGGTCTACGGTAATTTCTCCTGTATATCCGCAGCATGAGCAATAGTCTCCACCTCTTGTATTGACTTCTGCATATTGTATATTATCATACATGAAGTTTACGATATCTGCAAGTGCTTCAAGGTTATCATTCATATTAGGAACTTCTATATAAGAGACTGCACCACCGAGTGACATATTTTGGAATTCAGATTCAAATTTTAGTTTATTGAATGCATCGATTTTTTCTCTTACATTTACATGATATGAGTTTGTGAAATAATCTCTATCTGTTATACCTTTTATTTCGCCAAATCGTTTTGCTGTTTTTTGTGCAAATTTATAGCAGAGTGATTCTGATGGTGTTCCATATAAACTACATCCCTGTAAGAGGACTTCTGAATTTTTCCATTCAATGCATTTATCATTAAGGTATTTCATTACTTTAACACAGAAGTCATGACAATCTTTATCTGTATTTGATTTCCCAAACATTGCCATACACATTTCATATATACCTATATAACCAAGTGAAATTGTGCTATAACCATCACGGAGGTATTTATTAATTTTTTCTCCTGATTTTAATCTGGCGATACCACCATATTGCCAGTGAATTGGAGAAACATCTGATGTTGCATCTTCAAGGAGTTTAGAACGCATCATGAGTGCTTTCTTAGCAAGTTCAAGACGTTCGTCCATTATTCTCCAGAATTCATTTTCATCTTTACGAGCAGAAAGTGCAATGTCAACAAGGTTAAGTGTTACAACACCACGATTGAAACGACCATACCATTTGTAATTTCCATTTTCATCTTTCCAAGGACTCAAAAAGCTTCTACACATTTATACCTTATATTACTATAAGAACTGACTATATCTTCAATATAATTTTTTTATTTTATATTGTCTTCCGCTTCGAACTGGTGCTTATCTCCAGTCCTACTCCCTTACATTCATCAGGGATAGTCGATACACTTAGGATAATAATTTTATTTTATAATTATTAAACTTTAGCACGGTCTCATCCTATATCCATCTCGTGGTGAGGACCTAACCGTTAGCAGCATTTATTTATTATGCTACACCCATTAAGCATGGTTCAAAAGATTTTACATGAGCTATAGTATTACGCTTACCCATGCAAGGGAACACATTTCCCTCATAATTCTGTTTCATTATTTTAGCAGAAATGAAATCAGGATTCATTCGTTTTGCTGCACATTTAACTGCAAGGTCTGTTAACCATCTGTATTCTGAATTTGCAGGTACGTTATTTTCATCAAGGACATATAATAATTTAGGGAATGCAGGAGTTACATAAACACCTTCTTCATTCATCATTCCTTTATAACGGAGATTTATCATTTCCTCAATCAACATTGCAGTTTCTTTTATGTATTCTGGTTCTTCATTAAGATACATAAAGATACTGACAAACGGGGTTTGCATTCCCCCTGTATATTACTATACAGATTAGACTATCTCTTTACCCTCAACATTACTTGGTCGGGTAGTCCGCACTTCGAAATAAGGACTTTCACCTTAAATCTACTTCCATTTCAGGAATAGTCGTTACACCTTCTTTATTATTAAAAGCTTGGCACGGTATTAACCAAATACTTATATTTTTCTAATACTTTATCGAAAACTTTACTACCTTTATTATATGTAATCTTATGGTACTCTCCCATTCTTAACTTACATCCTTTACATGTAGCATTTTCATTATTACATGCATAATCAATATTAGATTGGGTACAATTTAATAATTGTGATGCTTGTTCTATAGATTCATATCTACAATTTAAAGTTTCATTATATACATAACGTACATTTTTTTCGGTTATAGGTAAATCTACATAAATAGGCTAATTGTTTTTATCTAAATATCTAAAAACATGTCCTAATGCAGAATTTCTAATTCCTTTAGCACAACTACAAACTTTTGAAATATTATTTATAGAAAAACCTAACTTTTCTGCTGCTTCTGTAGCACTATCATATATTATTCCTGTCGTTATATCTATGATAGGTTTAGAAGAATGATTTAGTTTTCCTTTTTTACCATACATATGGTTTAACTTTCCTTGTTGCGCTATAGATATTTTTAATTTAGTCTCTGCTGCATGTTTACCTCGTCCATTACCACCCAATTCAACATTATAGCCATACTCTCTATTAGTAGCATTATAAAATTTAATATAAAATTTTTCTAAGTTATCCAACTCATCCTTATTCAATATATTGTCTTGTATAATTTCTATCTTAAAATTATTAAAACCATATTTATGAATTGCTCTTATAATTGGACGTCTCATGGCTATTTCACCTCCAGAATATTTGTAATCTCTCCATCTATCTTTCAGTGTCTAAGTAGTTTGACCGATATAAATTTTGTTATTTATTGTATTAGTTATTTTATATATAATCATATATCAATTTGGCATTCACCGTTAGCATTTTATTATTTAATAAAATACACCCAACATTTATTGGTTCACGGACTTCAAATATTTATATTACTATAAATACGGGCCAAAATTAACCGTTGCTACTACTGAACGTATTTTCTTGGAATTGTATTGTCTGAACAGCACCTTTAACTTCATCTCTGGTCATTCGTTCTGCTTGGAATTCGATTAAGTCAAGGTCAATATCTTTTCCTGTTTGTTTGTAATCTTCTATTAACTTTTCTTTATGCTTCTTATATGAAACTCTCACAAATGGTGCAAGGTGTGCTATTGAGAATGTTTGACCACCATATTGTCCATTTGCAATTTGAAGTGAAATTTGTGTTGCAATTGTGGCTGCAGTCTGAATAGATTTAGGAGTTTCAATCTTTTTACCATTAATACAAGTGCCTTTCATTAACATATCTTTGAGATTGAATACACAACAATTCCATAATCCCGGATGTATCATATAATCAGTATCATGTACATGTATAAGACCATCATTATGTGCTTGAAGAATATCTATTGGCATTAAATATCGTTCCGCATAACTACGTGATTCAATTCCTGCAATAAGGTCACGTTGGGTTGAAATCATGCGTGCATCTTTATTAGAATTCTCATTAATTACACCTGCATTTGTACCACGAATAAGACCTTGTATTTCATTATCAATTATACTCTCTGAATTCTTATAGTACTTAAGGGTTTTGAAACGTTCATATGATGATGCCGTTGCATCTTGTCCATAATCATGTAATCGTGATAAAATAAATTTATCAATTTTTGATGTTTCTATAGGCTAATCCTATTTTTTAACATAGTCATCAAGTTCATTTGTAACTGCATCTATAAGATGAGGGAAATACTATCCACTTCCCATTTTCATAGCACATTTTAATGCTTTCTTTGCCTTTGAAATATTAAAGGTCTACAAACAATCATTTTTCTTTTTTACCTGTTCAGACATTATATTATTAATTTTTCTTTTATTTTTATAAATGAATTAAGTAGAAAAATGAAACACAATTTTATCTACATTTAAAGAATAATTTAGAGGGGCTTATATATTCTTTATAAATGAGGGAGAAATTGTAGATAAAATCATGTCTCAATTAATTATTATGCTAATTATAAATTTTCACTTAAAACATCTTTCATAAGTTAGGTAAATTATTTACTACAACATTAATAAAAATTTTTTTCATTAACATTTTTTTGCAAATAAAATATGCAAATAGAATATTTTATTAAATTTTTAATTTAATATATATAATATAACTATTACATTACTATATTGTTAATTAAATTTCGTAGTTTAATTTATTTTAGTAACTTATAACTTATTTTATAATTATAAAGAATTTTATAAATGTTGTCTATATTTAAATTAAAATAAAAAAGTGGCAATTCCAATATAATTATATAATGTAGTGTAAGAATGTAATATAATAATATACGAAGTTAATTATTAAATTAGGGTTTATTAAAAAGAAATGATTGTAATATTTTTTATAATTGTAAATTAAATTAATATATAGTTTATTCTTTATATAAAGCTTTAAAATATAAAATACCTATAATGTATGTATATAACTAATTATAATACAATACAGGAGAAATAAAGTATGTATACATCATCAGTATAAGGTATGTTGAACATTATAAGTTGAAACAAAAAGTGGCAATTCGAACATAATTATATATATCAGATAAGGAATGTAATTATATAATATACATAGTTAAATAAGTTATATGAGTTTCTTTGATGATAATATAAATGATGAAAATATAGTTAATGATATTATTCCATAGGATAGTATTAATGAACAATTAAATATTAATAAAACTATAGAATATAAAAATAATATTAACAATGGTTGTATAGTATATCTTAATATAAGTAGTAAACGTATAATAGTAGATTATAAACATCTATTTAATAGTACTTATAAAACAGAATATATACCAATTGGTATTGCATATAAGTATGATGAAGTGCAGAAGAAAACTACATTTTTATTTCCTAATCTATTATGTAAACCTGATTCAGTGCATGCATAGGATGTGCATGGTATATTATAGAAATTTAATTTATATTCTAAAAAATTTATTAAAGAGATGCCTTGTGCTAAATCTTTAAAACGCTTACACATAGAAATACCTACTATAGATGATTATCATAGAATAATAAATGATAATAATATACATAATGTATATAAAGATATATTTGGAATTGAACGTTATAAAGATTATTTTTCTAAATTAAAAAAAGGTGAATTATTTTTATATGATAATAAACAATTAAAATTTTTAACCATCTTTAATGGAAAAGAAAGAATAATGAAACCTGCTATGTTTATAGGAACATTCATGATAATATCATAGATAAAAACATACTTATATTAATAAAAAAGTGGCAATTCCAATATAATTATATAATGTAGTTTTTGAATGTAATATATTAATATACGAAGTTAATTATAAAAATAAGTTTAAATAGAATTTAATTTTATAATTTTAATTTTAAGTAAACTAAAATATTTTTTAATAAGTTTATAATTAACTTTAATTATTTGTGTATATTATATATTAATTTAACTAACTCTATTATATAATTATATTCGAATTGCCACTTTTTAATTTCAATATAAATATAAAAATAAATGCTTTTATATGCCACTAACTAAATATATTCCTGGTGTTGGAACACATATAGATAATTATTAGTGGGTTCCGGGATATAAAGAAAACATAACAGAAGATTAGATAGAAATGAATAAGAAAGAAATTTTGCAGCTTATTAAATAGGAATTATAGAATGCTGGTACAGGTGGAAGTGGTATAAGTTCTGAATCTATACAATAGATCCAACAGAAGTTAACATAGTTATCTAATTCTATTGATAGTAATAAATCTAAGATTGACGAGAATACTTAGAAAGATGCACAAGTTCGTACATTATTAACTGATATTTCACAAAAGATAGATGCAAATACATTAAAGGATAATCAAGATCGTGCACTTATAACAGATGCAGTTTCTAAGATTACTGATGTATCTACTAAGTTAAAATCTACTTCTGATTCTGTTTCTGATGTGTCTACAAAATTAAAAGTAGCTACTACATAGATTAATGATGTTTCTACAAAGATAACAAGCACTGGTATGGAAATTTTCGGTATTAAGACTATGGTAAATGCAAGTATTGGTGCAGTAAATAGTGCTATTAGTGATGTATCTACAAAGTTAAGTTCAGAATCTGAAAAGATTACAAAAATAAATACCAGCATAGGTGAAATAAAAGAATCTATACCTTCTAAATTATCTGAAATGAAAAATGATATGGATTTTGTTTCATTTGATGAAGCTAATACACAATTAGAAGTTAAACCTGGTAAAGCATAAATATAAAATATAAGATATATAAAAAAGCATGGAGAAAATCACACATCTTTAGAAGAGCGGTAAACAATATGAAATTGGTGGCGCTGGGGGAGGTTCAAAGTTAGTGAATCACCTTAATACAGATACTAATGTAACGATTAAACCAAATGAAATGCATGTATGGGGAGAAATGACGTCATTAACTATTCAATTAGGTGAAATAGAAAATCCTAATATAGTAAATGAATATATGTTTCAATTTACATCTCCTAAAACAGGAAATCCTACATCTTTAGCATTGCCTTCTACTATTAAATGGTATAATGATTATACAGTCCCTGTTGTAAATGGTAAAATTTATCAAGCTTCAATTATTAATAATATTATTGTTATGGGTTCTGTAACATTGCCTTAAAAAGAAATTAAATTAATTTATGAAATATTATATAGAAATAGATGGTAATAAAGAGTACTTTAATGGTATATCTGCAGTTATTGGTGACTTTACAGTTATCAATCCCACTGAAGATGAATTAATCAAAGCAGGTTATGTAAAAGAAGAAGAAACTGCACCAGTAGAAACATTAGATGATGTTAAAGAAGCAAAGATTAATGAAATCAATGATTATGCTATGTCATCAGAAGTTAATGAATTTGAATTCAAAGGTGCTAAAGCATGGATTGATGCTGATACTCGTGTTAAATATGCTGCAAGTGTAGATGCTGCAATCACAATAGGACAAGATAAATTAACTTTACCTATTGCAAATAATTTGGTTACTGTAAGTGCACAAGAAGCAAAGAAGATGTTAGCTGCTGTTCTTTTATATGCTGATGCTACTTTCTTTATTACATAGAAACATAAAGCTGCAGTGATGTAGTTAACTACTAAGAAAGCAGTTAAGGAATATAATTATAAAGCAGGTTATCCTTCTAAATTGAAATTCTAATTTTTAAGAATACTAAATAATAAAAAGAAATTTTATATTTTTAATTATATAAAATTTCTTTTTTCGTTTTATATAAACTTAATTAATTAAATTAACTATGTATATTATATATTAACTTTATTCCTCCATTATATAATTATATTCGAATTGCCACTTTTCTATTTCAATTTTTAATTAATTATTTTTATGATACTCAATAATACATTATACCGTTGATGTATACATAGTTTATTTCTTCTATATCGTGTTATAATTAGTTATATGTATACTTTATAGTTATTTTATATTTTAATGAGTTATATAACAAATAAACTATATATAATTAATTTACTGTTTATATTTTACTTATTATTAAATTAAAATTTAGTTCATTCTCAATATAATTTAATTAACTATGTATATTAATATATTACATTCTTATATCACATTATATAATTATATTCGAATTGCCACTTTTTTAATTTAATTCATTTTAAGTAAGTATTTTCTAAAATTAAGAAATTTTAATTATTTTAATAAAATTCCAAGTGTCCAGTACTGGGCCCTAAAAACTGAGACAAAAACTGAGTAAATTTGGGTATTTTTATTAAATTTTAGCATAATTTTAAGCCTATTTTGATAGAAAATGAGCCATTTTTTAAGTGTGTTTTAAAATGAAATACTTTTTGCTATTTTTTTAATTCTATGTAAATATTTAAAGGTTAATTAAAATTTTAATGAAACATAAAATAGTATTATTGGTTATTTTATTTTTTACTGTTGTAAGTTTATATGCATAGAAGTTACACTCATATGATAAAATATTACAAGGTGAAACTTATAAATCATTTTATTCATATCAAATAAAAGCACCAAGCTTTATAATTTATAAACTTTATAAAGGTGGTGGTAATATAAAAAGAACAGGTATGACATTTACAGGTACATATCCTCATTTTAATTATAGTAATAGCGGTTACGATAAAGGGCATTTAGCAGATGCTGAAGATTTTGCATATAATAAAGAAAAATTATTATCTACTTTTAATTATGTAAATTGTATACCGTAGAGCCCTAAATTAAATAGAGGAAATTGGAAATCTATTGAAACTAAAGTTAGGAAGTGGAGTTAGAATGATACTTTAATTATTATTTGTGGTGGTGTAGATTTTAACAATTTAATTCCAGACAAATGTTTTAAGATTGTTTATAATAATAATGGAATGTTAATATATTCATGTTTATTTAAGAATGATAATACCGAGAAACAATTAAAATTTAGTGATAACTTTTTAGAGAATTTTTCATATAATAAAGTAATAGATTTAATTAATAGAAAGCCGGATGTAATAATTAAGGTAAAAACAAATAGAAGAACGCAAAGAAAATAATTTAAGTTTAGAAGAGTTAAAAGATTATATTGTTGTTGATATATAATATGTATTTAAGATATATAATATGTATTTAAAGTAAATTTTATAAGATAAATCTAAATATTTGTTTTCTAATTAAAAGAGTTCTTTGATGTTATTGATATATGGTTGCACTTTAAAAACCAAAAGGATGCGTAAAATCAAGTTGGTTATTTAGTTCTTTTAGAGATAGTACAAGACAGTTTATTAAGTTAAATTGATTCAATTAGTACACTGAACTAAATATTTAGATTTAAAAAGTGAGCTCTGACGATTTACTTTTAAGTAAATTCAAGAGATTTCAGAGGGTTCGTGTACAACCCATAAGTTATTAAACTCTTTATAACTTTAAATATTTTATAGTTATTTATATAATTTATAAAATATGTACATAATACATAGAAGCAATTAAAATTTAGTGATAACTTTTTAGATAATTTTTCATATAATAAAGTAATAAGTTTAATTAATAGAAAACAGGATGCCATAATTAATGTAAAGACAAATGGAAGAAAACAAAGAAAATAATTTAAGTTTAGAAGAGTTAATAAAAGAAAATAAAGAGTTAAAAGACAAAAATCTCAGACTTTTAGCAGATATTCAAAATATAAAACGAATACATAATTTAGAAATAGAAAATCATAATAAGTATAAAAACGAGGAGTTTGCAATTGAAATGGTAGAAGTTGCAAATATGTTTAAACATATGATAACTCTCCATAGAGGGGATGATATTGCAAAGGGTTTAGAACTTGTTTATGATAAATTACTTAAAATTCTAAATAATTTTGAGATAAAGCCTATACCTGTAATTGAAGGTGAAACCAAATTTAATTATGATTTGCATGGTGCATTATCTTTAATTTATAATGAAGATCCAAATAAGGATGATGTAATTGCAAAATATGAACCATTGAATACTGGGTGGACATATAAAGATAAAATCATTAAATGTCCTATGGTAACAGTATTTACAAATGATAAACCTTATTACGAAATATAACAGAAGAAAATAAATGGCAAATAAAAATAAAAATTTAGGAACTTGTAATTTTTGTGGGCGTACATCAAACGAAGTAAATGCACTTTTTAATGGATTAAATGATGCATATATTTGTGATGCATGTGTTCAACATGCTAATGCTATTCTTGAGCAAAACAATATAAGTTCTATGGATAAGGAAGTTAAGCAAAAAGATAAATCTTTTATTGTTCCAACACCCCATGAAATTAAACAATATTTAGATGAGCATGTGATTGGTCAGGATATGGCGAAGACACGTTTATCTGTTGCAGTATATAATCATTATAAGAGGGTTATTAAAGCTTCAAATAGGAAATCTAAAAAATCTGATGGTGTTACAATAGAAAAGAGTAATATCTTAATGATTGGTGATACTGGTGTGGGAAAAACTGAACTTGCTCGTTCTATTGCTAAATTATTGAATGTTCCATTTGTTATTGCAGATGCTACATCATTAACTCAAGCTGGTTATGTAGGAGAAGATGTAGAGTCAATGCTTACTAAACTATTGATGGCGGCAGATGGTAATATTAAAGAAGCTGAACGTGGTATTATTTTCTTAGATGAGATTGATAAGCTTGCACGTAAAGGTAAAAATCCTTCTATTACAAGAGATGTTAGTGGAGAAGGTGTACAGCAGGGTTTATTGAAGTTATTAGAAGGTGCAGATGTAAGTGTACAAAAGAAATTAGGACGACGAAATCCAACAGATGAGTATGTAACTATTAATACTAATAATATTCTCTTTATTTGTAGTGGTGCATTTGATGGTTTGAGGGGAATTATTGAATCCCGTATGAATAAACGAGAAATCGGATTTATTAGACCTAATGAAGATACAGCAGATGTAACAGAAGAAAATATGTTGCAATATGTAAATGCTGAAGATATTAAGCAGTATGGTCTTATTTCTGAAATTGTTGGTCGTTTACCTATTATTACATATTTAGATCCTTTAACAGATGATATGTTATGTAGAATTTTAACAGAACCTAAAAATTCTATTATTAAACAATATGAAAAGTTATTTAAACTTGATGATATTACATTAAAAATTGATGACGATGTATATCCATATATTGTAGAAAAAGCACAAGAAAATAAATTAGGTGCTCGTGCATTGAGAGGTATTGTTGAAAATATTATGACCTATGCAATGTTTGATATGCCTTCTAAAAAAGGTAAGAAAAAGAATAAAGAACTACACATTACTAAGGAATTTGCAATGAATGAATTACGTAAATTCCATATGGAGAAATATAGAAAACCATTATTAGAAATGTGTGCAACCAATTAAAATATAAGATATGACAAATAAAGAAAATGAAATCTTAAATAATGTAAAAGAATGGACACGTAAATACATGGGTCCATCTTTTACATTTAGAGAATATCAAGAAAATATAATAGTTGGAATTATTTCAAATTGCTTAGGAGAAGGAAGTAATTATGAAACATTAGTTCTTGAAGCTCCTACTGGTTCTGGAAAATCCCTTTTATGCTTAATATCAGCAGGTGTATTAGCAGAATACTATGATATGCCATCTTATATTTTATGTTCAGATCTTTATTTGTATAAACAATATGAAGATGCTATTAAAGCAGCTAAACTCCCATTTGGAATGTTAAAAGGGTCACGAAATAATTATAGATGTCATGTTGTTGATAATGATCTTCAATTTGCGAATTGTAAATTATGGCGAGTACCAATGAAAGATATATTATCAAAATCATGGTGTGAAAAATCAAAATGGTTTGGATGTGCTAATAATTGTGAATATATTAAAGATTATAGAAGTGCCATTACCTCAGATGTAACTTTATTAACATATCAGTTATGGTTAAATTTTATGAACCATGATTCACAAACATTTAGTAAACGACATGTTATTTTTTGTGATGAGTGCCATAATATTCCAAATATTATTCAAATGTATGCACAACCTACAATATATCCGAAATATACTACTAAAGTATTAAAGGATGTATTAGAGTATGCTATTAAGAATGATTTTAAGATTGAACTATATGGTTATAGGCAGTTGCATAATGAAGATAATACATTATTTGTGGAAGATAATGTAACTGAAACCGGTATATATGTAACTAATTATAATGTAGATGAAATGTTAGAAGATTTCATGAAACATTTTAATGATTTATATGATCATGAAGATAAGAAAGATATATATGATGATTTGTTAAAAATAAAAGATATATATTTAACTATTAAAGGTTGTGCCGTAAAAGCTCAAGATTATATAAAAACAAATAAGGAAGATAGAAAGAAAGTTAAACTTATTAGCGCTGTTAATCATGCTATAGAATTATATAATACACTTTCTACATATCTTAATGCAGTTATGAATTGTGCAGATACAGAAGATGATGCCATAAAGTATATTGTAAAGAATACTGCTATAGATGCGGAACATGAACGTTCTTGTATATTAACATGTTCAAAAGAAGATACATTATCATCAAGGTACTTATTAGATAAAGCACCTAAGAAAATTATGTTATCTGCTACAGTAGGATTATTTGAATCTTTCTGTGATAATATAGGATTAAAGAATGAACATAGTAGTACACAAGAGTTCAGAATTCCAAGTACATTTGATTTTTCAAAATCCCCTATTTATTATTCTACTCGCCTTTCAATGAATCACCAAAATATAACCAAAAACATGCCAGAAATGGCTAATATGATTAATAAAATAATTACAAGTGAAAGATATAAAAATGTAAAGGGTATTATTCATACAGGATCATATAAGAATACGTATGCACTTATGAATCTATTACCATATAATGTTAAAAAGAGGATTCATATTTATAAAGATTCACAAGATAAAAATCAAGTACTTCAGGAATTTAAAGATTCTACTAACGGTATTTTAATAGGTCCTACACTTGTAGAAGGTATAGATTTACCAGAAGAACATTGCAGATTTATGATAATTATGAAAATTCCATATCCTAATCTTGGTGATAAATTAGTTAAATCTAAAATGGAATTATTCCCTAATTGGTATTATTCAGAAACAAGTAATACAATTATACAGGCAATAGGTAGAGGTAATAGAACTCCATCAGATTATTGTGAAACTTTTATTTTAGACAATAGCTTCATGTTCATTTATAATAAAACAAGAGCACAATATCCAGAAAGTTTTGTACAACGACTAAAGCAAATTAATTAATTATGGAAGAAGAAGTAAAGAAGAAACGAAAATATACTAAGATACCAAAATATGCCAAAGAGTATATGGAGCATCGGTAGTTGTTAGCAAGGGATGTTGAAGCTAATTATAAAAATACATTAGTAAATTATTTCAATGAACCTTACCATATAATATCTGAAAATGTATTTATATATTTGTATAAAATGGTTAAAGACTTATATGGGAAATATATGTTACCAAATATAGAAAAAGAGTTTATAAATCCTGTTGATTTAGAATTATTGAACTCAATTACATATAAGTCTTTTGCTAAGTTATCAGTACAATATATGCAATTTTATAATTGCCTTAAATATGATCTTGAAACTTATGATACAGAAAGGCACCCTGATCATAATGGCAACATGGTCTTTTTACACACTTATTACTTTTTAACGCATGGCACAAAAAAATAAAATGTCTTATGATGATTGGACTAAATCATTAGAAGGACTTTCCGATGAAGAAATATCATATAAAATAAAAGATATAATAATGTCTAAAGATGATATTCCATTTGAAATGAAACGATTATATTCTGATATATTTGATTATTCAGTAGAAAAAATTAAGAATAAAAAAACTTTTGATATAGATTTACTTAAAATATATCTAAAGGATATAAAAGGATATACGAATATTCAAGATGTTAATATATACCAAGTTTTATTAATGTTATCTGCAAGTGGTATAAACTGGTTCGTAAGTGAAAACTAAATAAGACATATGAAAGAAATAAAAATTGCAATACTTGATTTTTGGCCAAATGATGGACATTTCCAATTATGTAATAATGTATTCATTAATACCATATCTGATGTTTATTATGTGAAGATTGATAAGGAAAATCCAGATATTATTTTTTACAGTTTATTTGGTATAGAACATCGAAAAGAACAATATAAACATGTGCCTAAGGTATTATTTAATGGAGAGTCATATGGGTCAGATTTTGGAAATCCTGATTATGTAATTGATATGGAACGTTCGGCATATGAATTATCTATTGAACAATTTTGTACATCTGCAGAAAAAGAAAAACATTGTTATATGCCATTATGGTTATATGACAGGGATTTTCCTATCTTTTATGATAAATCACGTTCTATATTGATGGAAGAAAAACATCTTAATAATGATAATATATTAAATACAAAAACAGGGTTTTGCTCATTTGTTGCAAGCACTGAAGTTTTATTTAGAGATAACTTTTGTGGATTTGTTTCTAAAAATTATAAAACTGTAGATTGTCCTGGTAAAGTATTACATAATACCTCTATAGAATTACCAAAAGGATTTATTGCTAAACATAATTTTTTAAAGGACCGTAAATTTAATTTATGTTTTGAAAACAGAATAAAAGCAGGGTATTGCACAGAAAAAATAGTAGATGCCTTTGCTGCACATACAATACCAATTTATTTAGGTGATCCTTACGTAGAAAATGTTTTCAATAAAGATTCATTTATTAATGCAGGTAAATGTAATAAATTTTCAGAAGTATTAGAACAAATACAAGAAATTGATAATAATGATGAATTATATATGAAAATGATAAATACACCTGCATTAGTTGATCCAACTTATCCAGAAAAAAATTTAGAGAAAATGAAAGACTTTATTTTGAATATTGTTTATAATTTATAAAGTAAGAAAAAAGTAATTTAATTTAAGTTTAACTTTTAAATAATAATTTTATATGTAGTTACAATTTAAGAATAATAAAAACGCAAGTGAATTTAGTAATTGGTTAAAAGGGTTTAAAGATATACAAAATTCCCTTCTATTAGAAATTGATTTAGTTGAAAATGCTTTTATTGCAAAGTGCTTTCCTTCATCTAAGTCTATTGTAAGATATTCTAAGTTATCATTTGAAGATGCTGGATTTGAATTATTATATATTAATGATAATGAAAAGAATGCTGTTGAAAATTGGAATGAAACTTATGGTAATAAGTTTGATGGTGGAAATCGTGTAAAGATTGGTTTATATGAAATGTTACCAACATTTATTAATTATATCAATTTGTTTAATGATGTACCATTTGAAATGACAATTGATTTTGACTTATGTAAACAAGTTCAATATATTCAAGATGGTAAACCATATCCAGAATATCAAGTGACTGATATAGTATTTAAGTCACAACTTTTAACAATTCATGTAGCAGGTTCAAAGATTTCTGAATTTTTCTATAGATGTACAGATGAGTTGTTTTTTAATAATGTATATTCAGTGAAAGACCCAGTTGTATTTGATATAGCTCAGGAATCAATCAATAATTTAATTAAGGTTTCTTCTGTTACTAAGGTAGCAGGTAAGAACTCAATTAAGTTATATACAAAGACACATGAAGGCAAAGTATGTTTATATGCTTATGATTATGATAATAATGCATATGATTATTTGTTAGGTACTTTACAAGGTGATGTTAAGTGTGATAATACTTATGTAGTTATTTCACGTGATAACTTTATTAATGCTGTAAAGGGAATTGATAGTAATTTACAAATTACATTAGATCAATCAAGTAATGCTAAATTACTAATTGGTTGTGGTGATGCAAAAGTTGTAGTAGCATCAATTATTGGAGCATAATTTTTTTTAATTTTATAATAATAATTTTTAATAATTTTTTAATACGAATAATTTAAATGACGTATCAAGAGAAATTTAATATTCCTTCTGAAGGAATTGAAGGATTTGATTGGGAGATGTTTGAGGCAAATAATGTAGATAATCTCCGTGTAAATAAGCGTGTAAAGGTAGAAAATGATGTTACAGATAAAGTATTTTCATTTACACCTGATGCACAAGCTACTTATAATAAGTATAAGGGTATTGTAGTACCAGAAACAAAGGAATTAAAGAGAGATTCAATTGTACCTATTTCAGATTTGAAGGTAGTGAATAAAGATACTATATTGGCCACCGTTAATCATGGAGCTAATGATATTATTATTGACCTTAACAAGGAAACTAAGTTCTTTAGTCTTCTTACTGTAGGTAAGGATGTGATGACAAAAGATACCTTTATTGAGAGTATTAAAGTTCCAGAAATTAAGAAACAAATTCTTTCGATGGATTTGTCTGCAAAGGTTGGAGCGGATGTAGAGAAGGGCTCTATATGGGACGGTTATGTTGCATCACTAACAAAGGAGATGATTGGACAAATTACTAAGCCTACTACTGCATATAATGCTTTGATTACAGGTACAAATCGTGGTGGTTTTGTAGTAGAAATTTCCGGAGTTTTGACCGCATTTATGCCAGGTTCAGCTGCAGCTGCAAATAAGATTACTGATTATGATGGTATGGTTGGTAAGAGTATGGAAGTTATGGTAGAGTCATATGATCCTAATAATGGTTTTGTGGTTTCTCGTAAGAAGTATTTGAAGACTATGTTGCCAACAAAGTTACATGAACTTGTGGAGAAGCTCAAGGAAAATCCAGATCTTACATTTATCGGTACAGTAACAGGTAGTACAGATTATGGTATCTTTGTTGAGATTGATGAGTATATTACAGGTATGCTTCATAAGACACTTGTTTCTGATGCACTTCGTGATAGAATGCGTCAAGGTACTGTGGAGAATGGTGAAGCTATTACAGTTTATATTCATAGCATAGAAGGTAATCGTATTATTCTTTCAGATGTACCTACTTCAGAACGCGACGCAGTAATTAAGAAGCGTGAAGCAGAAGAAGCAGAGGAAGAAGCTGCTCGTGCAACTGATATTAGTGCATTAGCTGAAAAGATTTAAAACACAATAAAAATGAGTGAAACAATGGATAAAACTGCAATTAGTAGAGCAAATTCTACTGTTGCAGTAAATCCTCTAAAGTATAAGTCTATTAAATGTGATAAATGTGGTAATGAAGTCTTTGTGCATGGATATGTATTTAAGAAGATACCAGGTTTAGAAATAGGAAAAGGATTAGAGGATCAAATAGTACCAATTGATGTATTTTATTGTTCTAAGTGTGGTGAACTTATGCCTGAGTATAAGGATGCAACTAATGGAGCAGATGAAGATACTAAAGAAATAGAAAATAAGAAAAGTAATAATACTAAATTAATTTTGTAAAATGGAAGAGAACAAAGTAATTGAAGCAAAGAATTGTTTTTATCAAGTAACAGTACAGGTAGAAACAGATGATATGGAAACAGGTAAGCCTAAGAAGACTAAGGAAGTTCATCTTGTAGATGGTGTTAATGTTGCAGATGTTGAACATAAGGTAGCAAAGCAGATGGATGGTCTTATGGGCGAGTGGAAGATTTTGCAGATTTCTGTATCTAAGGTGCAGTATGTGTATTAAGTAAAATGGCTGTTATTGGCAGTTATTATTGTTATCATAATAATATTTTTTGAGTAGAAACTATTATTTTTTAACTAAAAATAATAAGTCTACTCTTTTTAATTTTTACGTTTTATGGGGGGTAATGCAATTAAAAATAGTGTTCCAGTTCAAGCTCGCAATGCCAGAAAAATAGCACTAAGCATAAGTGAAATTCTACAAAATTATTTTAATGTTCCTACAGCTATTTTAGGTTCAGTTATGAAAAAACCAGATTATATGTATTGTGGTGATATTGATATTGCAATACAATTACCATGGACAGAAGATAATGTAGAACGAATAAAGCAATATGGATTGGAACATTTACATATAACAGAAGTAGTAATATCACAGGGACTTAAATTGGTATCTTATGGTTATAAGGATAATAATACAAATTTAGTACATCAGGTGGATATAATGTTTACTGAAAATATTAAGTATTCTGAATTTATGTATTATTCTCCTGATTATATTAAAAATGAATCAAGATTTAAGGGATTATATAGAACTAATCTTTTAATTATATGTGCTGGTAATATTCCATTAGATAAAAATATATACCCAAATACATATTATACTAATGAAGATTTTGATGGTAAGTATAATGGAGAATTAAAAGAATTCTATAAGTATACATTAACATATGATAATGGTCTTGAATTAAGAAAGAAAAGTACATTAGGTAAGACACGAATGTGTAAGAAAGCATATACTATTAGTAAAGAGAAAATTACTGATAATATTATGCAAATACTTACCATGATATTTGGAGATAATATAGATTATAATATGTCTACATCTTATGAGAATATTATCAAAACATTATACTCTCCTGATTATAAGTATGGTATGGAAGTTAGGAATAATATATTAAAAGAATTCCTATTAGACCCACGTCATACGAAGGATAAGGATATATACATTGATATTATTTCTGAAATAAAGAAATATGACAAAAATTTTATAGTAAAAAAGTAAACTATTTAATTATTTTAATTATAAATTATATATAACAAATTAATTTTTAACATTTAAATTTTTATAATAATGGGAATGTTTAATACAAGAGAAAGTAAGTTTAAGAATTTCAAGTTCACTTTGGTTTTTGCTGATACTGAGTTTATTCAGAATAACAATGCCACTATCTGTAAGTTGACTGCAGGTTTAGTGCCTTCATATAATCCTAATGATGTTGCACCATGTATGTATTTGGGTTTCGACGATGACCTCTTTAATGGTATGGTTTTTACTGGGGTTGCAAAGTGTCATGAAAATGATGAGTTCAATAGTACTACCGGTATGAGGATTGCTGAATCGCGTGCAAAGGAAAAGGCTTATAGAACAGCTCGTAATGTTGTGAATAAGATGTGTGATGATTTTAAGGATTTCACAAATGCAATTGAGTATTCTTCAAAGTTATTTAATTCATTATATGAGAGTGAAACGGATCATTTAGAAAAACTTACCGATACAAGTGAGTAATTGAAATATAAATTTAAATAAACATTATTGTTGTCATATTTTTAATGTTTATCATTTTTCCTCCATTGAAATTTATTTTTAAATTTTAGTGGAGGTTTTTTTCGACTTTTTTCTAAAAGCACATTATAATTAATAAGTATGAATAACATATATTTTGAAATTATCGCATTTTTCTATGCAATAAAACATCCAGATTTAATATCTACTGTTAAAACAGATTTTTTCAGTGAACCTACTATTAAGAATGTTTTTAATATTGCAAAGGATTTTGTAACTAAATACAAAGCTGAGCCATCTGCAGCTTAGATAATAGAGATTATAAATCTACAAGGAAAGTCTACGGTTATACCGGCAGATACAGTTAATTCATTATGGAATAATAAAACTGCATTAGCACAGTATGATGAGGAGTGGTTAGATACTAATATACCTAACTGGTGCAAATGGAGAAGCTTTTACACAGGTCTTGAAAAAACTATTGCCTATGTACAATCTTTACCACCTACAATGTCTTTTGAAGATTCTGCAGAATACATAGCAAAGGCTAAAAACCTTTTTACTATTGGTGCAGCATTTACAACAAATACTTCAAAAGGTCATGATTTCTTTGATATTAGTACACATACGCTTGTTGCATTAAATACTCGCACCACTGGATATTCATTCCTTGATAAATCATTAAATGGTGGTTATTCTAATAAAACACTTGTTGTTTTAATGGGAGGACCAAAAACAGGTAAATCTATGTGGTTATGTAATTTAGCTGCACAATCTGTTAAAAATGGTTATAATACATTATATATTACATTAGAGTTACCATATCAGAAAGTATCTCAACGTATTGGTGCTAATATGTTTAATATTCCAATGGCACAATATAATGAGACCATAAAGGATAATAATTTATTTGCTAAAAAAGTACAAGAATTTAGAACAAATCAATTAGGTAAACTTGGTACTTTTATATTAGAAGAATTCCCAACCTCTACTGCTACTGCTGAAATGATTGAAGCATTTGCTATTAAAAAGCAAGAGGAAATTAGTGCATTAACTGGTAAAGATTTTAAATTTGATAATGTATATATAGATTATTTGAATATCATGAGAGATATGAAAAATCCTAATTCTGAAAATACATATCTAAAAATAAAATCTATATGTGAAGATGTACGTGCAATGGCACAGAGAAATGAGTGGTGTGTAATATCAGTTACACAAACTAATCGTGGTGGTACAGAGTCTTCAGATCTTAATATGACTGATGTATCAGAATCTGCAGGTCTTACCGCAACAGTAGATGCATTATTTGGTATTATTCGTACCACTATGATGAGAGCAGAAGGTTGTTATTATCTTAAAGCCGTGGCAATGCGAGATTCTCCATTAATGGGCTGTAAGAAACGATATACATTTAATGATACATATCTTAGACTTGCAGAAGATTTAACTGAAGAAATAATTGCAGATGGTGTCGATATTCCTTCAATATATGTATCTGCAACAGCAAATGGAGTTGCGAAATATCAACAAAATAATAGAGGATATAATAACCAAACACCTCAACAACCTGCACCTATTCAACAAGGAACACCATTAATACAAACTCCTCAATTAGGAATTTCAGAATCTCAATTAACGGGTGCAGACTTATTTAAAATGTAATATAAAGAAATAATTAAAATGGAACATCGCATATAGACAAGTAAAGTCTTAAATAATTCGTACTTTGAAGGTACGAAGATGGAAACAGAATATAATTCATAGCGACCAATGGTTGTGCATTCTGCAGTATCTGAATAGTATGATTATGCAGTAACAGATGATATTGTATTATTAAATGAAAGAAAAGATACTGCTGAAAAGATCTATGAAATATTTAAAAAGTCTAAATTTTCAGACAAATACAAACCTGATGCATATAATGTAGTGAAGATACCTAAGGAAGATATTGCAGAAGTATTTAATTATACACGTAAAGAATTAGAAAAAGTAAAGACTTTAACTGCAATAGAAGAGGTTATCGCTATAAATGAGTTCTATGAGTTTAATTATGATTATGTATATAAAAATGTATTAACTCCTCAAATGAAACAAGCAATATTAGAGGATTATTATACAAATCAAGGTATGAAAGCTCGTATGGATGAAAGTGCATCAGAACAATTATTTTAAAATATAAAAAAGAAAATGAGTAAAAATATATTTGTTGTAATTATTGAAACATATTGTGACGGTGATAAAGACTTTGAAATGGGTGGTGCTTTTACTAATAGAAAGGATGCAATTAAAGAAATAAAAGAACGCGCAGATCTTTTTATGGAGGATGCTAATGAATTTGGTGAAAGTGATTACGAACGTTATTACCAGGGTACCACTATTATTTTAAACTCAAATAATGCAAGCTGTAAAATTTGTATGTATATACAAGAAACAACATTGAATAAATAATTATTTTAAAATATAACGAAGAATGAGTAAAAATATATTTGTAGTAACTACCGAAACATATTGTGAAGGTGACTACACCCTTGATATTGAAGGAACCTTTTCTAATAAATTGGCAGCAAAGAAAGAAATGAAATTGTGTGCAGAAGATTATATAGAAGAGTGTGGATTTAGTGCTGATGACTATAAAAGGCATGATGATAACAATACGATCATTTTAAAATCAAATATATCAAGCCTTGAAATGCGTATAAGTATATGTAAAACAACATTGGATGAGTCTAATTTTGAATAAAAAATAAAATTATGAAGAATATTTTAACAGCATCAGAAGGGATGTCACATGAATATTGTGCATCTGTTATTAGAGTAGGAGAGTTAGAACCTATTGAAGGATCTGATTTTTTGGTACAAACAAAGATTGCAGGTTTTAATGTAGTTGTTAGAAAGGATGAAGTTAAAACAGGAGATATTATGTTTTATGCTGCAAATGAAACAATGTTAGACCCTGATTTTGTGGGTGCTAATAACCTATTTGACCGTTCATGTTATACAATGAATGCAAATAGTGCAGAAATAGATGAGTTACTTGAAAAGAAAGAATTTGCATTGTCTACTGGTGATAATACCGCAGCAGGGTGCATTGATGCTGAAATTAAGGGTAAACTTGGTTTCTTTAATAAGTATGGACGAGTAAAGCTTATTCGTTTGAGAAAGTGTCCTTCTTATGGTTTCTTGTTTTCTGTAGATGCAATGGCAAAGTATTGTCCAGAAATTAAGGATGTAGATTTGGAAGCATTAATCGATAATCCTTCTGGTATCTATGATTTTGATACAGTTAATGGAAAGTTATTCATTAAGGTATATATGTTACCTGAGAAGGAACCACATCATACAGGTACAGGAATGACTAAGAAGGAAAAGAAACTTCTACGATATAATCGTATCATTCCGGGTGAGTTTAAGTTCCATTATGATACGCAGCAGCTTAATAAGAATATGTATGCTATTAAGCCTACTGATGTAGTTACAATTACTAATAAAATTCATGGTTCTTCATTGATTATTGGTAATATTCTAACTAATTATTTTTGGTATTCTAAGACTGGTATCAATGTAATCGATAATGCATTGAATTGGGTATATAGTAAAATAACAGAAAAGTTGAAGTCAAAGAAAAAGGTATATGATGTAATTTATTCTTCACGTACAGTGATTAAGAATAAGTACATTAATGATAGAGGTACTGGATATTATGATGTAGATATTTGGTCACATTGGTATAATATTCTAAAGGATTATATTCCAGAGGGTATTATGTTGTATGGTGAAATTTTTGGATATACTGGTAAGAATGGTAAGTTTATTCAAACTCCTTATGACTATGGTTGTGCAGTTAATGAAAATAAGGTAATGTTCTATCGTGTTGTACAGGATATGCCAGATGGTACAAAGAAGGAATATAATGTATCGGAAGTATATGACTTCACAATGGATCTTATTAATAAGCATCCAGAGCTTAAGGATAAGATTATGCCAATTGAAATCTTTTATCATGGTACATTGAAAGATCTTTATCCTGAAGTTGATACAAAGGAGCATTGGCACGAGAATGTACTTGAACTTCTAAAGAATGAGAAGAAGTTTGGCATGGAACAGAATGAAGTACATTGCAGAAATAAGTGTCCACGTGAAGGTGTCGTTATTCGTATTGATAATGACCCTGTAGCAGAAGCATATAAGTTAAAGTGTACAAAGTTCCTTGAAAAGGAAGGTAAGGATGTTACTGCAGGTGTAACAGATATTGAAGCTGAGCAGAAGTACTAAGGTACTTATTATATTATTTTAATTATAAAAGTAGGGCATTGAATTTTATTTTTATAAATTCAATGCCTTTTATTTTTACCATTTCTATAATGGACAGCCTTCTATGGATTTACCATTTTCATCTATCTAAAAATGTACTCTAACTTTTGCTTTTATAATACAACCACATAACTAACATACTCCATGTTTATTGTATATACATTTATTACATATCAATAAATGCCGACGTGAATTTATAGAAGTATTTTTAAAAATAATATTAAATAACCATATAAAATACCCTTGTATAATATTTAAAAGTATTTGCATATATTGTATCAAAATTCTTAAATCAATAGTCATGGATTGAAGTTTTCATTTATTTTTGTATTATAATAAAATCAGAGCAATCTAAGATGCTCATAATTTTTGTTTTGTTATTTAAAACAAAAAGTTCCTTACCAAAAGGTTTATTTATTGCGATTATGAAAGGGGGTGTATGAATTGGATTTTGTACATTATGATTTAGGCTATCTTGAAGAAGATACAACTGTTGTCGTTTATCTTGATGCTGCTGCAAATGTATGTGTTCTGGATTCTGTTAATTTCGGAAACTACGAAAGAGGCTATTCATTTGAATATCTAGGTGGATATTTTACTC
>ERZ773180.470-NODE-470-length-24160-cov-18.095789_pt1 | contig 24160 bp, 18 predicted proteins | sample MGYA00511080_ERZ773180 | MGnify/ENA primary metagenome ERZ773180 (study PRJEB29015, sample SAMEA2738175) | human oral metagenome | biome: human oral; feature: human-associated habitat; material: saliva | place: China | collected 2178 ...
GGTGTCAGTTTGACATAGACGGGCACATCAGAGTGAGAGACACTGGCTTTTACTGCTGCGTAGGCAAGCTCTGGGACTTGTCCGATGAGAAGACCATTATTGCCATGGTCCACGTTTGGACAGGAGATGTTAAGCTCGATAGCTTTGACGTTACTGGCTTTGGAAATCTTGTGAGAAACTTCCGCATATTCTTCGTTAGAAAATCCAGCCACATTGGCAATGATTGGAAGCTCAGGATAATGCTCCTGCAACCAAGGGAGTTTTTCAGACAAGACAGCATCAACACCTGGATTTTGCAAGCCAATGGCATTGAGCATGCCTGATGGTGTCTCAGCCACACGGGGTGTTGGATTACCAAAACGAGGGTTGGCAGTCGTTGCCTTAATCATGATTGAACCTAGTTTATCCAAATCATAATATTTGGCGTACTCTTGACCGAAACCAAAGCAACCTGAGGCTGGGATAATAGGATTTTTCAAGTCGAGCCCTGGAAGGCTAATAGATAAACGATTTTCTGATTTAGTCTCTGACATGGTAACCTCCTAGACGATGACTTTTCCGGTAGGGAAGACTGGCCCTTCCTCGCAAACACGAAGATTTTTGGCATCTGATTCTCCTTTAACGTGAACCACACAGGCATAGCAAGCGCCCATACCACAAGCCATGCGAGCTTCCATAGAAACATAGGCATGAGGATGATTTTCAAACTTGCTGTCGACATATTTAAGCATGCCTGGCGCTCCGCAACTGTAAACGGCATCTGGTGTCCAGTCGAAGCTATCAATAACCGTCGAAACGTAACCCTTGATACCGTATGAACCGTCATCAGTGGTCACATAAACATAACCACAAGCTCTGAGCTTGTCCTCCAAGATGACGGCATCTTTATTGGCAAAACCAATTACCGATACAACTTCCACCCCTTTAGCCTTCAACTGTTTAGCCGTCTCAACCAAAGGTGGCACACCGATACCACCACCAACGAGGAGGGCTTTCTGCCCAGCATCGACAACGGAAATATCAAAACCATTTCCCTGAGGGCCCATGGTATCAATGGTTTGACCAGTTACCATCTTAGAAAGAATAGCTGTGCCCTCACGCTCCACACGATAGACAATGGTTGCCTCTTTCTTGTCGTAGTCAATCTCTGAGATGGAAATCGGGCGACGAAGGAGCTTACTTGGGTCTGGCACCTTGAGGTGGACGAACTGACCAACCTGCATATCTGCAACCATCTCTCCCTGAAGCACCATTTCGAAAATACGAGGTGCAATCTCACGTTGACTCACAATGGTTAAATCTTCAACTAAAATCATGACAACCCTTTCTAAACTACAAACTGTCATCAAAAAAACCTCGCCACATGGCAAGGTCGCACAAAAAATCACAGGAGAACCCTGCTGTTTCACTCTGTCCGACCTTTCAAGCCTCTCTGGACTCATTTAAAGGTTATTTCGTGATTATTATAACCGTTTTCAAGACGGATGTCAAAGGAGAAAAGAAAAAACCAAAGCTTATAAAATTAAGCTAAGGTCTCTCCAACCTATAACTAGGCCCTCTGTTTGATACGTTCTCTATCATTTCATAGGGGAAAGGGAACATAAATTGTCAGTATTCTTAACAAGAGGTGTTAGAGTTATTGAACAACAGAATAACATTATTTAAACAATCTGTCGTAAACCATAGTATGAGCCAACTGCTGACCATCGCCACCCAACAGATCGACCAAGGCATAGGAAAAGGCTAATGCTGTTCCGGCACCACGGCTAGTGACAATATTGCCATCCACGACCACTAAGTCAGTTTGATGCTCGCCAGATGCAATTTGTTCCTCTACGCCAGGGAAACATGTGAATTTACGCCCTTCAAGAAGACCAGCACGTTCGAGAACTATTGGTGCAGCACAAATAGCAGCAACGTATTTTCCAGCTTTTGCAGCCTCTTGAAGAGAGGCAATCAAAGTTTCGTTGTCGCGTAGATTAGTTGATCCAGGCATACCTCCAGGAAGGACTACCAAGTCATAATCCTCAAAATTGCCATCAAATACGCCATCCATCGCAACTTGAATCCCATGTGAGCCAGTTACTGACGGACTTTCAAGTCCAAGCATGCTACAGTCAAAGCCTGCTCGGCGGAAGACATCCACTGGGCTCAAGGCTTCGATTTCTTCAAATCCGTCCGCAAATACTACTGCTACTTTTGTCATGATATACCTCCAATTTACTTATCGCATGATTCTATTACGCCTTAAATTATAGCAGTTTTAGAAGCAGGAAACAAACTATAAAAACGGACTTTGAGCATGAAAAAAGACAGCACAAGGACCGTCTTTGTCATTTTATCTAAACAAACTTGCTAGGATCCACAAGAGATAAATATGGGCTGGGTAGAAAATATAGAAGAAATTCTTATTACCACTACCACGCTCACCATTATAGAAATACATAGGAATCGCAGCAAAGATCATCATCCACTGCACACCTGTCGGGTCAAAAAGATGGGCAATCACTGAAATAACAGCTAAGACAATGATTTGAGCGATGCGATTGGTACGGAAGATATAGAATAGCAAACCAAGAATAACCATCACAAAGCCACCCTCAACCATGATAATACTTGGCACTAGTGACAAGATAAAGGCAACAATCTGCACAAGGAGTGGGTTTGCATGTGGTGTTTCAAATATACCTGCCAGAACTACTACTGGAATTGATGAAAGAATCGGCAAGAGAAAGACACCAATCCCTTGAATCAACTCCTTGTTCGATTTATCGCGAAGCCCCTTAGCCAACAAATCCCAAGAACATATAAAAATCCCTGTAATAAAGAAGGTTGAAAAGGCATTGTTGGTTAAACCGATACTACCATTATGAAAAATACTACCAATGATGGCGTTGCCAACGATCATAAACCAACTCATGTAAAGGAGACGTCTAAGAAAAGCCATACGATCATGAGTGTAGTGAAAACTATCAGCAGCAAGAAAGAGGAAAATTGGGAAAGCCAAACGTCCCAACATCGTCAACCATATAGGTGCCCCCATACTCCCGAACATCTGATAGATTTGGTCCAAAAACATAAGTGCAACAGCTAGGTATTTTAAATTAGTCGCATTGCATATCTTTTTTATATCGTTCATTTAATGCTCCTTTAATTTTCAGCATATTAAATGATACCATAACTAGAACATAAATTCAAAAGAATATATGAAGAATTTTGATATGATTTTTAGCTGTTTATGTCTTACAATTTTTCATGATAATTTATACTACATTAAGATAATAAGTTTAGATTCTCGCCCCTCCCCAAGCATTTCTACAGGCTTTATGCTATAATGGTTAAGCATTTTATGTATTATCACAATTAAAATAACAACCATTATCTCTAACAAGAAAGGAAGTACACCATGTCTTTTGACGGCTTTTTTCTTCATCATATGACGGCTGAGTTGCGTGAGCAGGTGCTTTACGGGCGTATCCAGAAGGTTAATCAGCCTTTTGAGCGTGAGTTGGTCCTGACCATTCGAAACAATCGTCAGAATTACAAGCTTCTGCTTTCGGCTCACCCTGTCTTTGGGCGTATCCAGACAACCAAGGCAGAGTTGCCAAATCCGCAAAATCCAAACACCTATACCATGATTATGCGTAAATACCTTCAGGGAGCAGTTATCGAGGATATCCAGCAACTAGAAAATGACCGTGTTCTTGAGATTTCCGTGTCTAACAAAAACGAAATCGGTGACAGCGTCAAGGTTACTCTGGTCATGGAAATTATGGGGAAACACTCCAATATTATCCTAATTGACAAAAACGAGAGCAAAATCATCGAGTCTATTAAGCATGTTGGTTTCTCACAAAATAGTTACCGTACTATTCTACCTGGATCAACTTATATCGCTCCACCGAAGACGGACGCCAAGAATCCTTTCGACATTCCAGATGAAAAGCTCTTTGAAATCCTGCAGACGGAGGATTTGTCAGCTAGAAACCTTCAAAAACTTTTCCAAGGTTTGGGGCGTGACACGGCCAATGAATTATCAGCTTTACTTGAGACTGATAAGCTCAAGAATTTCCGTGCCTTCTTCAATCGTGAAGTGGAGCCAAACTTAACGGCAAAAGCATTTTCAGCTGTAAGATTCTCTGATAGTCAGGTTCAACCTGAGTTTGAAACCTTGTCTGCCCTTTTGGACTACTACTATTTGGACAAGGCGGCGCGTGACCGTGTAGCTCAACAGGCTAGTGATTTAATCCATCGTGTGCAAAATGAGCTGGAAAAAAACAAGAAGAAACTTGTTAAACAGGAAAAAGAGCTTGCGGCGACTGAAAATGCTGAGGAGTTCCGTCAAAAAGGAGAACTGTTGACTACCTACCTTAGCATGGTTCCAAATGACAAGGATAGTGTCGAGTTAGACAACTACTACACTGGCGAAAAGATTACCATTCCTCTAAATGTGGCTCTAACGCCTAACCAAAATGCGCAGCGTTACTTCAAGAAATACCAGAAACTCAAGGAAGCTGTTAAGCACTTGACTGGATTGATTGAGGAAACCAAACAGACCATTGATTATTTAGAAAGTGTTGAATTCAGCCTTTCTCAAGCCAATATGGATGAAATCGAGGATATTCGTGAGGAGCTTGTTCAAGCTGGGTTTATGAAGCGTCGTTCAACTGACAAACGCCACAAACGTAAGAAACCTGAACAGTATTTAGCTTCTGATGGCAAGACCATTATCATGGTTGGTCGTAACAACCTGCAAAATGAGGAGTTGACCTTCAAGATGGCTAAAAAAGGGGAGCTCTGGTTCCACGCCAAGGATATCCCAGGTAGTCACGTGATCATCAAGGACAATCTTAATCCAACTGACGAGGTCAAGACCGATGCGGCTGAATTGGCAGCCTACTATTCTAAGGCCCGTCTATCAAACTTGGTTCAAGTGGATATGATTGATGTTAAGAAACTCAACAAACCAACGGCAGGTAAGCCTGGATTTGTAACTTATACTGGGCAAAAGACCTTACGTGTCACACCGACTGAAGAAAAAATTGATAGTATGCGGATGAAGTAAATTGTTCGTCTCACTACCACCAGTTCAACTATCTGGTGGTTTTTTGATTATTCTTGTCTCAACAGCAAGAAATTGCTTAAACATTACATCATAAAAAGGAGTGAAATAGAATCAATCATCCTATCTCACTCCTATAGGTTTGTAGTCATACATTAAGTACATTTTTGTGCTTTATGAGTGACAAAAATTTATTTCGAGGCATTGCCTTAAGGTGACAGACTTAATCCCTTATTTTACGAATCTGAAGAAGGTGTGGTTTCTTTAAGAGGGGCCTCTATCAATTGGAAGTCTGCTTTTTCAGCAGGTTCTGTGTCTCCATCAGACTCTTGAATCACATATGGTTTGAAAGCCTCATACTTAGACCAAAATTCATCCTCGTCATAACTGTGACCGTCAACACTATAAGTCACCTCAGAAACTTTCGTTGATTCACTTGGGCTAGTGACAGTAAAATCAAGAAGCTTATCTAGTCCCGTTCGTGAATAATTGATACGGTAAGTCATTTCAGAATAAATATAGGCACTGGAACCCCAGTGAACTTGCAAGGTTCCATCTTTAAAAATCGTAAGACTAGGTCGGAGACCGAACGGAATTTTATTATTAAAGAGATTGACAGCGTTCTTACCGTCAAATGTGTAGACGACGTAGACGTAGTTATCTTGACTACCAATCAGTAATTCATCAACGCCATCATCATTCAGGTCGGTTACCAAATAGTTGACCTTGTTATTATTGTAATTTTTTAGGACCATTACAGGATCGTAATCGACACCTGAGCCTTGTTGGTAATTGGGATCACTGACTTTTAAGACATAATCCTTCACGATTTCCTTGTAAGCTGAATGAGCCGTTTCGTTTATGTTCGTTCCTTTAAAGATGTTTGAATCCTTTTGAGAAAGTTTAAAGTTTTCAAGGTCATCCACTAGGGGCTGATGTTTATCTTCAAGATCAACATCATAAGCCTTTTTAAAATCATAAAGCTTCGTTCTAGTTGAATCTTTTCCATCTTTCAAGAGACAGACACCTGTTTTGAGGTTATAAACCACATAGAGTTGGCAATCATTTTTCAAACAATGACAAACAATTGTTAGTTTGATGACATGCCCTTCTTGTCTTATATCCTTGTAGAGAAAGGCTTCATAAGAATAGCCCGTCGCAATGGCGATACGAATGAGCAATTCTTGAAGACTAGGATTCTGACCGATATTCTGATAACGTTTCAGACTTGCTAATAGATTATCTTTAGTGTTATCAGAGACCAACCAAGCTGGTTTATCATCCGATTGTAGGGCATCTCCGAGTTTACTATCTTCCGTCGATGCGATGAAATAATAGCAAAGCATCCGAATATAGTTTAAAGCTTCCTTTTCTTTAGTTGATGGTGAGCCTAAGAGATGTTCAACCGCAAAACTATTAGTATAGATAAGCTTAACTTGCTTCAAATCCTTATCCTGGATAGCTTTTAAAAGTTTATTATATAGGACAGCTATGATTTCATGATAGCCATTTTTCTCACTATAGTCCTGTTTGTCTAGGGCAAGAATCTCATCTCTACTTAAGACTTTGTCCAACTTAGACAGGACTTCTGACCAATCAGAGGTCAGCAAACTTTGATCTAATTGATTCACACTTTGTTTAGATTTTGCGGTATCTGTATAAGAAAATTCTTTCAACCAGGTAATGATATCTGATTTTAAGCCATCACTTAGTGTTATGCCGTAGCCGTCACAGGCCTTCTTTAATATATCCTGTAACCAACTATCGTCAATCTTTTCTTTGTCAGTTACCTTTTTGATAATCTGCTTCTTAAGTTCGGCTAAGAATTTATTGGCATCATCGTCTGAGAGGTGAGATTCTTCCTTGATTTTATCAATCAGACCAATTTCGTCTTGACTGGTTTTGATAGTTTTTTTGTCTACCGAAAAGCCAACCTTGTCAAGCAGAGCATAGACACCAGCTAAGGCTCCCTCCCCACTTACTTCATTGACTGAAGCAATGCGGATAAGAACATCAGATACGCCAGATGTAATAGCTGCATTTTGATATGTTGTTGAGGAAACTTTGGTAATTTTTGTTGGTGTTACAATCTCAACCTGAACACCAGAACCTTCAGACAATGGTTTAATATAAGCACTTGAATAAACCTTGGAATTGGTATCAACATCGTCCAAGTATTTGGCAATGGTCTTACCATCAACGGCTATCACCTGATCTTCAGCGATATTCGTATCACCCAACAGTCGCTTGGTATCCGCTTTTTCCGATGAGGATAGTGAAGAACCTAATGACATTAAAGGTTGTGTCAGAACTTTTTTAAGATTTTTTTCTTTCTTACTATCTATTTGCGTATTCTTATTGGATAAGGGAGTTAGATTAGGTGATTTTTGGGAAGAGGAAGTCTCTGATTTAGTGATGTTATTAGCAAAAACAAGACCATTGGGGGATATAAAAGGGGAAGCAAGTGGTTGAACTGTTAAAAGAAGGATAAGACTTGCTACTAACCCATTAAACAATTTCTTTTTCATAGGATTTCCTGATATGTTCACGTATTAAAGGTTATCAAAGCTAATGATATAAAATGACGAACCGTGCTTTTTACAAACATAATGACGGGTTTTTGATGATGTTACCGGAGCCTTACCGTCTGTAAAGTAAGTCGTCGTCGTAAAATCTATGGTAAAGGTTACCTGATCGCCATTTTCTTTAATGTCATAGATATTATCAGTCTTTGATTCAAAGTGATCATAGTGGTCAGGATTTTGCAAGTAGATATCAATAATACTCTTATAAGTAGCGTTATCTTTAGACTCAAAGTATGAATAAACATAATCTGAAGATTCTTTGATGGTACGATTGATATCACTTCTAAAGTTAGTCATAAATGTCTCAATATTCTTCTTGGTATCTTGCTCACTAGAAGTATTTTGTGAAGAAGAGTTGCTTGAAGAATTGTTTGATGAGGTTTTCGAAGATGCATTACCATCAGAGCCTAAATTTGAGACAACGAAATAATGATAGGAAGTCCCTGTAACTGTTAAGCCCAGTTCGCTGGCCTTGTCTTCATCTAAGGTTATCTCAACATCAACAGTATCCCCGTCTGAGAGGCCAGTTTCCTTAGAAACGGTAATTTGGGGATTTTCCAAAAATTCCTTTATCTCACTACTACTTGATACACTTGGGGTCGTATCGATATGTACACTGGCAACCCCCGAGCCATTTTCACCATCAACGTTCAAACTAACTTCGTATTGAGACAAATCAACTGTTTGGCCATCATAGTAAGAGCTGTCATGAGAATAGTCCTTGTTGTTATTGAAATTATTGACATTAAGTACCAAAATGAGAGGCAGAACAATCCCTAAAAAGATTAAACAACCTCCAAAAAAGCCTCCCAATGATTTTCTTTGAGGGAATTCTAAATTAGGCAGTGCTGGTGACTGAGCACGATTTCTATAGAAGAATGACTCACCATTTTGAAGGAAATGATCTGACTTCTGACAAAGCGCATAGAGTGAAAAGATCGAACTAATAATATTTACAAAAGGAACCAAAGTAAAGAGATAAAGTACAAAAATTCCTCGTCCACGTAACCCTGCATCTCTCAGTCTTCTCGTATTAAGCGTCAATCCTGGCAATATTAGAACCAAATAGGGTAACCAAAGAATACTATAAATCGAAAGACCTAATAAGGGATTAAAAAACAAATAATCAAGCAGGTAGATATTAGTCTTACTTATGAGTAAAAAGCTGAGAATAGCGTAAAAACTTACCCAGGCCACTAAATTAAAGAATACGACTGACCAATAACCTTTTCGAGACGTAAAGCCATTAAAAGACCAGTAACCTCTGAAATAATCAGCAAGGGCTCTTCCAAAGGTAATCTCTTGTCCACGTTGATCGACGAGAAAAGGGGAGGCATATTGATCTTTTGAAGTATTGTAATAATTGGGAATTGCTTCTCCTTGATGATCTTGTTTAGTACTAGGACCTTCTCCTCCCATGTTTGTCTGCGTATTATAATAGTTTGGAATTGTTGCTTCCTGATAATCCTGTTTAGGACCTTCTCCTACTATGTTTGTTTGCTCATGCAAGTGTTCTGATGCAAACCGATCGTCAAAACCAGATGTCTCTGCTACATCATACTGCTCTACGCTTGGAGCAGCTTGAGGCGAACTTTGCCCTTGAACACTTTGACCAGTATCATCTGGAACACTTTCAAACTTTCCTGCCTCTTTTGCCTCCATATACTCTTCAGCATTTGGTTTTCGTCCATGAAGCAGTTCAAAATAATCAATCCAATCATCTCTTTTACTCATAACACTAAAACAACCTTTCTAAATTTTCACAATACTCATATTAATTCAAATCTTTTATATACCAATACCAAACAACCTATTCCTATCTTCACGACAGTGTAGCTAATTTTTATAAATTACCTTAAAGTTTTTCACGTCTGTCGGTGTGCTGCTCCTCTTGTTTGCGATGTGCAGTGGCATTCATCATACTATCTTCAATACTATCCTTAACTTTGAAAACACCAACCTCTATCAAGTGCATTACAAAATAAATACCCACTACCATAGCTACAAAAATTAAAAAAAATGAAATTTCCATATTATCCTACTTTCTTGAAGATGTATAGTCGATTACCTTACGTTCGACCTCAACATTATCATCTAGTTGCTTTAAAATAGTTTCTATACGAGTCAAAATGAAATTGTAAACAAAGGCTGTCTCTTTAAAACCTCGTTTCTTCAACGTTTCCAATGAAAATTCATAGACGTATTCGCCATTATATTCACCTAAACTTTTTAACGAGAAAATGGCTTTTCTACTCACATTTTTAACGGTGATAATAATAAGGTCAGGATAAATTTCTTGCTCAACTTTTGTAGTGTTTTGAAAGGGACCGCAAGGTGTTTTGGGCAGGATAAAGGGCTGCTCTACCAATTTCTCTGAAATAGCATTTAAAGATGTAATTTTCCTTGAATAAAAAGAATGGGTTTGTTGCATGAATAATTGTGGATCACGATGTTTAATGACGCCTTGCTCAATCAAAGCATTATTAAATCGTGTATCTGCAGGTCTGACCGCATAAAAATAGAAAATAGGAAAAAGCACCAAAGACACTATCATTCCAATCCAAGTTTCGTAGTACATTTATTTTTCCCCTTTCTTGAGATAGGTCACATAAACTCTGGTTTGGAAGTCTTGATCCTCATGCAACACAAAGGCAGCGACTCCCATAACAAAAACAGAAATCCCCATTGGCAATAAATTTTTATAGCGCTCATTAGCGACATTTTTATTAACCTGTTTATAGAATTCTCTAGTCGTGTCGAGGTTGCTGGAGCCATAATAATCAGTACTGTATTTTGTAGGTAGAAAAACACTTCCCGATTCATAGATATAACCGTTAGCATTTGTACCCTCTGCCGGTTTCAAACCGTAAAATACAAAGAAGAGATTAGCAATCAGCATAAGAGCCAACAAAGACTTATGTTTGGTGGTGATATTAGACCAGAATGAGTCCGTCATCGCATAAGTATTTAGAGGTGCTGTTTGTCCTGTATTAGTATAGTTAGTCTGAGAATAAGGACTTGATGGCCTTGTAAAATAAGGATTTGACTGACTTGTCCCAGACCATTGAGGTGTATCTTGTGAAGGTGATATTGGTCCACTGTAGAATGGATTCGTTTGTGGATTTGAATTGACACCACATTGGGATTGGTTATTGGCAATGGACTGATCAACTTGATGACTAAAACCAAAGTTTGGCTGATTAACGCCTGTATTGATAGGTTGAGTACTTACAGTCTGATGTACAGGATTTGTAGCTGGCTGTTTCAGTGCTTCAACTCCTTCAAAAAACTCTTCAAAGCTAGGCTTACGTCCATGATTTAATTCAAAATTCTTCACCCAGTTTTCTCTTACTTGTTTTGGAGATAAAGGCGTCTCTTGTTGAGGATGCGTTATGTTTTCCTCTTTTTCTGATGTTTTCTTTTTTTCAAAAAATCCTGATGCCTTGACTTTACTGAATTCTTCTAGAGTGGGCTTTCTACCATTGACTGCTTCGAAGTACTCAAACCATTCTTGCTTTTCCATAATGATTTCTCCTAATAACCAGATTGAGGTGAAGACAGATTATCTCAGAACTCTTTCACCTCATTGTTCACCAAAATGAAGCTATGATATATCGTGTGACAATAGCTTTCGTTAGAGTATACTGATATTATCAAATAATTCATAGCATAAACTTTTAAACTTTTAGAATTATTATAACTAATTCCTCAGAATCAAACTTAAAAAAGCAAAAATATTTTCATATTACTAGATTCTAAGAATATAGATATTTTTTTGAAAATATTTTTTTCTTATTAATAATTGCAGATTTTTGGTATATAATAGACTTAGAAGATTTAAAAGGAAATTTAAGTTATGGAAAATCGTTCTTGCTATGGTCAAGCCTTCAGGCAATTGCGTTTAGATCGGGGATACAGTTTAAAAGAAGCTGCTGGGAATATTATTTCTCCTCAAATGCTTGGGGTTTTTGAGCATGGAAAATCTGGTATTAGTCTTAATAACTTTGGCCGTCTCCTCATCCGTATAGGGGCCACTTGGAATGACTTCTTCCGCTACTACAATGGGGAGTCTATCTTAAAAGAACTGTCTTTATCGGACGAAATTTTAGTCAAGATTAACAATGGTCATTATTATGATGGCTTTAAATTAGTCGAATCTTCTTTTGAAGGTGATTATTCAGATAATCCCATTCTCGAAACTGTCTATAAACTATCCTACCAAAGTTATTTTCAAACACTGAGCCTAACCTCCAAACTTACGGATGACGAATTAGAAATTGTTTTAAACTATTTAAATCGTATTGATACATGGGGGATTTTTGAGTATTCAGTACTTAGCTATATATTAGCTGATTGCCCTTATGAAATGGTCAAGTATCGTTCTGGCAAGATTTTAGATGCTATGGCTAACAATAAAAAAAGTTTTCTATCCTCCAAAAAAGAAGATATCGCTATTTTGATTCATATGATTGGCTATTTTTCGAGAAAGGCCTATTTCAAGGATGCCAATAAATTAATCGCTGGATTAGAAAACATCCTTAAATCCCCTTCTTACAACCATCTCTATACTGAAAAATTTAATTTTAAGTTTTATCAAGCCATGAATTTCTTACGACAAAACAATCCCAAGGGACTTGAGATCGCAAGAGATTGTATTCATTTTTTAGAAGCCTTCGAGGCTTTAGACAACTCTAATGCTTCAGCCATTGACAAGAATAAAATTTTAAGTGCTGTTTCTGTTTTAAATAAGACTGGCATCCCTTTTAAAGAAAGCTAAGTTTATATCAATTAAAAGCATTAGAAGGTATTTGGAGCCAGCATTTATCGAAGTTTTGCCTTCAAAATTAAGACCGTTATTCGGTCTTTTTCATTTTTAAATCACTGACTATTACTAACCTTAACCAATAACTTGTATATTTCTTGTAAGCGCCTCTATTTTTTCTTGATTTCATTACATTTTTCCGACGACTGTGCTAAACTATAAGGGTAATTACCAATATTAAAGGAGACTTTCAATGAAGGCTCTTATGTCATATACGAGTTCTGTTTTAGAATGGTTAGGGCGCTCTGTGGGGCTCTTAGTCTTCGGGCTATTATTTGTGACTGCTTTGCTCATTCGCACGACCATGATGACTGGATACTTTGAGTGGGCAGAGATTAGTAGCGTGCCCTGGTATGTTTATGTTTCAGGTGGTGTCATTCTGCTTTTGACACTTCTCTGGCGCAAAATCTTAAAGGAACTGACAACAAAGCAGATTTTCATCTTTTTTTCCGTTTGCTTTGTGATTTTTGGTCTCCTTTTGATTTTTCTGACTAGTTTTACTGGTCGAGACGATGCAGGTACTGTCTTTAAAGGGGCGGTCCAGTTTAATGCTGGCAACTTCTCCTTAATTAAACCAGGAGCCTACTTCTACCGCTATCCTCATCAGTTGGGATTGCTTAGTTTTGAACGCTTGGTTCTCTACCTGATTCCTTTACCAGTCATTTCGGTTTTCTATGTATTGAATCTTGGAATGGTCATTGGTATGAACTATGCGACATGGAAAATCACGGATGAACTGTTTACGAAACCGTTAGTCAGTCGTTTGGCTGTCATCATGAGTTTTGGTTTTTTACCTCTAGTTTTCAACATTATGTTTGCTTATGGGCTCATGTATGGCTTGTTCTTCTCCAGTTTTGCTATTCTGTTTTTCCTACGCTATTTGAGGCATGGTAAGGTTAGAAACGCTATAGTTTCGGTGATTATGCTAACCTTGGCTTATTGGGTAAGAAGCAATAATATTATTCTCATCATTGCATTATCTGGTATTTTGATACTAATGACACTCAGAGAGAAACGTTACCGCTATCTACTTTTGGTTTTGGCTTTCTTTGCCTTTCCGATGAGCTTGCATAAGGCGACAACCAGTTACTATGAGATTACCACTCATCAAAAAATTTCTGGAACGCCTCAGATTGCTTGGCTGGCCATGGGCTTACAGGACAAACCCGATTCTAAACGAATGCCAGGATGGTATACCGGCTATGTCCGTGACATTTACGCTAAGAAAAAGGGCAATATCGAAAAGATTGAAAAAAGTGCCAATCATCTTTTTGATAGACGTGTTCAATATCTTCTAGCACATCCCGATGAGGCCAGTTGGTTTTTCAGCACCAAGTTTATCAGCTCCTGGACAGAGGGAAGCTTCCAGTCCATCTGGAACGGCCCAAGTAAAGACAAGTTTCAGCCTTTGTGGAATAGGTTTGCGACCTCTATCTATCACGATGGGACCCTGCATCTCTTTTTTGTGACCTACATGCAAGGCTATCTCCTAGTCCTATATCTTGGTGGTGCGTTCTACTATGCTTTCACTTATAAACGAATGGGAGATGGAGCAACACTGGGCCTCTATGCCTTCCTCTATCTCTTCGGTGGCATCCTCTTTCACCTCATATCAGAGACTAAGAGCCAGTACACCCTACCTTATATTTACTTACAAATTCCAATGATCGCGGCGGGTTACAATCATATGACACAAATACTTAGCCGCTATCTAAAAAATATGCAAAAGTCATCCTAGGATGGCTTTTTAACATTGTTTCACAATTACAATCTTGCTATAATAAGTCTATGAAAAATGCGTCAGTTGATCTTTTACGAGGCCCAATTCTGAGGTCTCTTTTAATCTTTGCTCTACCAATTCTGATATCCAATATTTTCCAGCAACTCTACAATACTGCCGATGTCATGATTGTAGGTCGTTTTCTAGGTCCAGATGCCTTGGCTGCTGTAGGAGCTTCTTCTGCTATTTTTGATTTGGTTATCGGATTTGCTCTTGGCGTTGGAAATGGTATGGGTGTTGTTATCGCACGTTATTATGGTGCACAAGACTATAGGAAACTTCGTCAGTCTGTGGCGGTCACAGTTGTCATCGGGTTAGGATTAAGTGCTTTGGTTATGATTCTAGGGCATTTTGGTCTTTATCCTTTGCTTAGATTTTTAGGGACACCTGGTTCTATCATCGGGCAGTCCTACCAGTATATTTCTATGATTGTCTCCTGTGTTGGGGTAACTTTGGGTTATAATCTGTGTGCAGGTCTCCTCAGAGCGGTTGGTGATAGTCTTACCGCCCTCTATTTTCTGATTTTTTCAGCTCTAGTCAATATCGTTTTAGACCTTTTCTTTATTACACAACTCCATCTTGGTGTTCAATCAGCAGGCTTAGCGACTATTATCTCACAGGGGCTTTCAGCTATCCTCTGTCTGTACTATATTAAGAAAAAAGTGACCTTCCTTCTACCAAGCAAGTCAGACTTTGTTCTTGATTCAAGTCTTTATTTGGACCTCTTTGGACAAGGGATGGCCATGGGACTTATGAATTCTATTGTTTCAATTGGGACTGTGACCTTACAATATGCCATTAACGGCTTTGGACCTCTTATTATCAGTGCTCAGGTTGCAGCAAGGCGTATCATGTCTTTCGCAGTTCTCCCTTTGACCTCACTTGCTGCTGGGGTGACCACCTTCACCTCACAAAACTTCGGGGCCAAACAGTTTAAACGCATAGTGGCTGGTTTAAAACAATCTTGTCTTGTTTCTATCACTTGGTCTGTCATTGCTTGTGCCCTTCTCTATATAGCAAGTCCCTTCTTGGCTGGTCTTATCTCTGGTTCTGATAATGCTGTGATTATTGACAACGCCAGTCGCTACCTCCGTATCAGTTCTCTTTTTTATCCTATTCTAGGTATGCTCTTTATTTTCAGAAATAGTCTCCAAGGCCTAGGTAAGAAACTCACACCCTTAACCTCTAGTTTCATTGAGCTTTTTGGAAAAATTATCTTTGTTCTTTTGGTTATTCCTTCTATGGGCTACCTTGGTGTTATCCTATGCGAGCCCTTGATTTGGATTCCCATGACCATTCAACTTTATTTTGCCTTAAGGAAACATATTCGACGCTTGTTTATCAGTTAGACTACTTTTGAACATAGAAAAAACGACCATCACGGTCGTTTTTAGTTTAATTTAATCCCCATTCATCAGAGATCTGTTTCATTATGGCCTCTTGGGAGACAATCCCAAAGCCCAGCATGTAGGTTGAGTAATCAGCATAAATTACCTTGTTATTTTGAACTGCCTTTAAGCTACTCCAGACAGGGTTATTTTTAAGTTTGTTATCTAGGAGTTCTTGAGAATCTGCTTGAACAATCAGGAGGTCCGGATTAATGTCTTTTAGTTTATCTGGATTGATAACTTGGAACATATCATCTGGATTGAAGGTTTCAGCACGATTGAAATGATAAGTATCATACAGATAACCAAAATGCCCGTAAGCGTAATAACGGATGTCATTGTCTGTCACGCGCAGATACATGAGTTTTTGATTGCCAAACTTAGCTTTGACATTCTCTGCGAAAACAGCCTCCCTAGCATCCACTCTATCCAGGTCCTTCTTCATCTCATCACGTTTGTCGAAGATTTCTGCCACCTTTAATGAGGTTTCGTGATAGTCCCAGTTTTCATCAGTGTTAATCTGGTAGCCAACAGTTGGTGCAATTTCAGACAGCTGCTCGTAGAGGTCTTCCTGCTCGCCGGTCATAAGGATTAAATCAGGTTTTAACTCAGCAATCTTATCCAAATCTGTATTGCCCTGCCAACCAACTGAAACCACCTTGGCATCCTTGTATTGTTTCTTAAAGAGGGTTGAAAATTCTTGACTATCAGCTTGTCCAGTTGTCGCACCCACAGGAGTAATATCTAAAGGATTCAAGATTTCACCATAGAGGTTGTCGAGGATAACAATACGTTTTGGAGCTTTTTTCAACTCTGTCGTACCAAAATCATGGACAATCGTCTTCTCCTTAAAAGTCTGACTTGTTTGATTTGACTCTGCATTATGTCCAGATGTCATGTCTGGCAAGTAATATAGTAAAAGACCAGATATGATGGCCAGAATGGCTAATAAATAAAGAAGATTTATTTTTTTCATGGCAACTCCTCGATAAGATCGGATTAAATCGTTACTTTAAAGTTATCTTAAAACTTCTTTAATGTCAATCTATGACTAAGATTTTTTGGAAGGAATTGAATGTTTTTGATTCCTAAGAGGTGTTAGTAGGAAATCAACTATAACCTTTGAGTAAAAAAACATCTATTTCTTTTTAAGAAGATATCTTCTAGGCTCTTGAAATGTCAGATTATATCATCCTCTTTGAATTTTAAATATTTAAGTAAGAGATCTCTTTTTTTTTTGAAGCCTTCTTCTTTGTAGGTTACGCCTTATTTTATCAATTGTTTTCGGGGTTCTGTGAATGACAAATGATGCTCTGCAAACTAAAATGGATTTTACTAGATTAGCGATACGAATTTAAACGTCCCTAACTAGTATTTTTTCGGTGAGATAGGTATTAAAATACACAGAAAACTCATTTAAAAAAACCTAAAAAGCCTTAAATAATATTGACAACATTTTCACTCGGCCTAGGAATGGCAGTCAAACCAAAACGTAACTAACTCTTCGTTTACGTTAAAAACTTAATTATTACACCCCGTGATTTACACCCCAAAAGCTCAATTTCGGGGTGTTTTTGGCTGTATATTTGACATGTATATTATAAAAATACTACTATTCATGCTTATCCATATGGCCAGTTCTATCTATCTTCACTATGATATAATAGTTAGTAACATTGGAGGGAAATTATGTTAAATCAGCTTTCATTTAAGGGACAATGGCGACAGTATCAACAGCGTGTTCTAGATAAATCCGATAGTTTTATGGGTGATGGTAAGATTCACTTAGTTGCTGCTCCTGGTTCTGGGAAAACAACCTTGGGAATTGAATTTATAAGACGTTTTGGTAATCCTACTTTAATTTTAGTTCCAACAGTTACCATTAGACAGCAATGGGTTGATAGAATAAAACAAGCCTTTTTAAGGGATGTTAGTCAAGCTGATCAACTCATTTCACAAGATCTAAAAAAGCCGAAAGTCATTACAGTGGCAACCTACCAAGCTTTACATAGCGCCATGAATCAGGGTGTGGGTGAGAGTCTAGTTGAAGATACTGATGATAATGCTGAACAAGAGCATTTCGATTTTCAAGGGTTCGATGTCCGAAAAACTTTTGGGGACCAAGATTTAGGGACTCTTTGTCTGGATGAATGCCATCATTTAAGAAATGAATGGTGGAAGAGTTTAGAGAGTTTTCAAAAAGCTTTTCCAAATATAAAGATGATTTCTTTGACAGCAACACCCCCATACGAGGGAGAACCTGCACTTTGGGATCGTTATATTAGCATGTGTGGTGAGATTGATGAAGAAATTACAGTGCCTGAACTTGTTAAGGAAGGGACGCTCTGTCCTCACCAGGACTATGTCTACTTCGCCTTTCCAACAAAGGAAGAACGTGCACAATTGGACCAATTTGAAAAGCAGAAACTTAACTTTCTAACTAAATTGTCTACAGATATAAACTTTTCGAACACTATTCAGTCTAGCCCAGCACTAAGTGGCCAAATTGGCGATGATGACCTATTGGCTAATCCTAAATACCTTTCCGCTACCCTGATTTTCTTACGGTCTAAAGAATTGCCTTTTCCTCAACGTTTTCAAGAACTTCTCTCTGCAAAAACCTTGCCAACTTTTACGCTTGACTGGTTTGAAACCTTGCTTAATGGCGTGATTTTCAAGGTCCCAAATTGGTATGGATTTACCGAGGAAGCCTTTAATCAGCTAAAGAGTGATTTGAAAGCAAATGGTCTTATCGAGAGAAATCAAGTTAAACTTATCCGGAATAAGAAGCAAGATGTCCTGCTTAATCAATCATTGGGAAAACTCAATGCTGTTAGAGATATTTTTAAGGCAGAATACCAGTCTCTAGAAAATAATCTCCGTCAACTTGTTTTGACAGACTTTATACGTAAGGATTTTCAAATTCATCTAGGCGATAACAGTGCACAATTTACACAACTAGGTGTGCTCTCTTACTTTGAATCTATTCGTAGAGAAATAATTGAACAATCTTGGACGGTGCCTGTGGCTGTATTGACAGGAAGTTTAGTGATTATTCCAACTTCAGCTAAAGAACATCTAGAGCGACTCATCCCTAATTCTCGTTTATCCTATGATCTTATTGGACAGTTGAGCCAAGAAGACTATCTTAAGGTGAGTGTTTCTGGTTCTCACCATGATCTAGTGACTGCCCTTACCCAACTTTTCCAAGAAGGGCATATTCAGGTGATTATTGGGACCAAGTCTTTATTGGGCGAAGGTTGGGATGCCCCTTGTGTTAACTCTCTTATTTTAGCTAGTTTTGTTGGAAGCTTCATGCTAAGTAATCAGATGCGAGGCCGTGCCATCCGTGTCTGGCCAGAAAATCCTAATAAAACGAGTAATATCTGGCATTTGGTTTCTATTAATTTATCACCTAGGAGATGGTTTGATTTTCAAGATGAGGAAGAAAAATACGATGAGACATTAGAGCTGCAGTTGTATGCACTTAGTCCTGACTTAGATTTGTTAGATCGGCGTATGACACAGTTTCTGGGCCTCCATTATCAAGAGTCTACTATCGAATCTGGTATTGATCGCCTTGACCTCAATCAAATAACTTTAAGCCGAAAGGGTCTAGAAAAACTTAATCAAAATGCCATTACACTATCTCAAAAACGTCAGGAGCTTAAAGACCGTTGGCAAGAAGCCTTGCCCCTCTACGAAGAAATGGAAGTGGTCAACCAAGTTGAGGTTGACAAACAATTTCTACCGTTGGTATACCTTAATGATTGGATGAAGGCCTTACTTATTTCTCAAGCCCTTGCTGCCACTTATTTTATCATTGATGTGACAAGATACTTTATTGTTGGAAAGCCGTTTGTTCATAGTCTACCAATACTTCTACTCGCTCTTCTTCTACTAGCTGTCTTCTGGGGAAGATATTTTATCTATAAGAGCCCCTATAAACGTTTGGAAATTTTTGGTAAAGCTATCCACCAAGCCCTGCTGGATTCAGGTCAGATTGAGACTAAAGAGTCTGCTCCTAGAGTGGTAAAAGATAGTAAACAGGCGATTTATAACGCTATCTATCTCAAGGGTGCTAGCATGAGAGAAAAAGAAATTTTTTCTCAGGCGATAACTGAATTTTTTGCTCCTATCGAAAATCAACGCTATATCTTAAAGGCTTGTCACAAAGTGAAGGACCAAACCGAGTTTTTTGCCGTTCCAAGTATGTTTGAAAAGCGAAAGGCAGATGCAGAGTCTTTCCTCGGACATATACAAAAAAGCCTAGGAAAATATAATCTTATTTATACGCGAAGTGTTCAAGGTCGTCCTATTCTCCTAGAAGCCCGCATCAAGGCACTTGGAAATAAGCAAGAACGAACCGTTACACATAAAAAAGTTATGTCAACTTTAGAATGATAAATAGCCCTAACCACTTTAACCGTTTTTATCATGCATGATATTATAAACCAACGACACTATATTGGAGAATTCTATGACACTCACACATATTTTTTTCGACCTAGATGGTACCCTTGTAGATAGTTCCGAGGGCATCCACAATGGTTTTGTTCAAACTTTTGAAAGACTTGGCCTTCCTGTTCCTAGTGATCAGAAAATTCGTACCTTTATGGGACCACCTCTCGAGGTAACCTTTAAAGAAGAGGTTAGTGAAGAAGGTGCTGCCAAAGCTGTCAAGATTTATCGTGACTATTATGAGACCAAAGGACAATTGGAAGCTCACCTCTATGATGGCATTAAGGAAGTTCTTGAACAACTTAGTAAAGACCCTAACAAGAAAATCTTTATCACAACTTCAAAAAATGAACCCATTGCCCTAGAAATGTGCCAACACCTTGGGATTACTGAATATTTTGAAGGTATTTATGGCTCTACCCCTACTGCTTTTCATAAGGCTGATGTCTTGCAGCGTGCCATTACTGAAAATCAAGCCCCTAAAGACCAGTCCGTCATTGTTGGTGATACCAAGTTTGATTTGATTGGTGGAAAAACAGTTGGCATCAAAACAATAGCGGTGACCTGGGGATTCGGGGCTAACGAAACCCTATTAGCAGAAAATCCAGATTTTGTAACTGAGACTCCCCAAGAACTTTGGGATATTTTGAAATAAAGCTTGGAAAACGAAAAGAGCAAGATTCTTTAATCATGCTCTTTTTTCTATTGAATCTGGATTACATCTGAACAATGATATCCAGACAAAGCTCCAAAGCCTTATCAAAAGCCTCTGAGCCCCAATCTCTTTGATCGTAATTGTCAATATCTGCAAGGGAATCTGCTGTAAAGAGTAGTAATCCCCAAATAGCTCCTCGAAGTTGAGCAACTGCTGCAAGTGCTGAACATTCCATCTCTACAACACTACAGCCCTCTTCAATGCGATAGGAAACCTTATCTGGTGTTTCTCTATAAAAACCATCTGTCGACCAGGTCATGACCTCTTCATAGGGGATTTTCTTTTGTTTTAAAGTTTTCTCAATAGCTTCCAGAGCTTGTTTATTCATGTCTATATAGCGGGATGGAGCTACATAGTGGTAACTCGCTCCTTCATCCCTCAACGCTCTAGTAGGAATCAAAAAAACATTTTCCTTCATGTTTACCAAAACGCCACAAGTTCCAGTTGAAATGATTTGTTTTACGCCATAACCAATTAACCAATCAAGAAATTGTGCAGCTGCAGCTGATCCAACTGGAGCTTGAGCCAAGCAAATCTCCTCCCCATTGTAAGTCATAACAAATATAGGATAAGTTTTGGTCGCAGAGACAAACTCTCCAACTTTATCAGCCTCAACACCGTTCGCATAGCGTTCGATTTCTTCTTCTAAAAAGGCGTAAATACACCTAGCCGGCAAGTCTAAATCTAAGTCCTCATGTGTCGGCATAATCACAGCCTGAGGACTATCATCAAACTCTAAAATTGGAATTTCATGTTTGTGTATCATCTGTTGCCTCCTAAGTTTTAAGAATTATTATATCAAAAATTCAAACTGATTATATGATTTCATAAAATCTATTAGCTTATAATCAAGAAAAATAGATGATTAAATCATAACACCTAAAAAAAGACATGAATCTGTTTTAGTCAGAAACATGTCTTTTTTGTGTTCTATTCAAGAAAGATTATTTCAATCATCTTTTATTGTCTCACGAAAACATCTGATGTTAAGAATCTATTCACGATACTCTGAAATAATCTCTCCTATCCACTTTTTAAAGGCTCATGAGAAGGAAGATTCTTGATAATAACAAATAAATAGAATTTATAACTTTTCTTCATCTCCTCATCTTTAATCATCATCTTCTAGTACTAGATTCTCATCCTCATAAAAAACGACTTTCCCATCTTTTACTTTAAAATTGTAATCGACTGAATTATTTGGTCCATCTTCAAAATTATATTGATAGAAACTATATTCACCATTTGGAAGGTTACTAGCATCTAACTTTTTAGCAGCATCTTTCAAATCTTGTGATTTAACTGATGCATCATCATCGATATAAATGACCATCCTAATTAACTCTTTATCAATCAAGGTTTGGTATGGAATTTGATAGTAGCCTGCAAAGTCCTTCTTACCTTCCTTGAGATTGTTAGAAGCTATAGTATCCAAAATTTTCTCCCTTTCATTACGATTACGATAATTGCGGTTAGGAAAAAAACTAAAAGAGCTAATAGGAAGACCGAGTTTTTGTTTCTTCAATTGTTCTTCAATTTTCTTCTCAACTTTTTGGACAGATTTCTGCTCCAAAAAAGATTCCTTATATTCTAAAAATTGAGCACTGCCATGAAAATCAGAATATGAAAGGTCTTCATCAAGAGACCTTTCATTCTGTTCCAATTTTATTGTTTGACCATCATAGGTTTCCTCAGAATAGATATAGGACACTGTGTAAGTTGAAAGTTGAAAATTTGTTGAATATAAACCAGTGATAGTAACCTTCCCGTGAAGATTTAGTTTACTACAATCTTCGATAATCATTTCCTTTGCTTTTATGTAATCACTAGGCATCATCACCTTGTAAAGAGACAAAACAAAAACTAATAGCGTCAAGGGAATCACGAGTAGAATGTAAAAGATTTTCTTTTTCATAGCTCTACCTCCAGTTTTATAAAAATAAGGACAGAAATATCAGATGAGACAAGAGGAGTATAGAGAACTCTTTTATTATCAGTCTTTGTTTACTAAATTTCCTAAAAATTCAGAGTAGCTTCTAATTCCTCAACATAGTTATTTCTTCAACCCCTCATTTTTGATTTTCATCTTCTAGTACTAGATTCTCATTCTCATAAAAGACGACTTTCCCATCTTTTACTTTAAAAGAATAACTGATTGAATCATGATTCTCATCCTTGGTATTGGAATAAAAGAAATTATATTCACCATTCGGAAGATCACTAGCATCTAACTTTTTAGCCGCATCTTTCATATCTTGTTCTTTGACTGATTCATTATCATCAATAAAAATAGTCATATAAACCAACTCTTTATCAATCAAGGTTTGGTATGGAATTTGATAATAACCAGCAAAGTCCTTCTTACCTTCCTTAAGATTTTCGGAGGCAATAGTATCCAATGTTTTCTCCTTTTCATCATGACTGAAGTTAGGTAGAAAACTAAAAAAGTTAATAGGGATACCGAGTTTTTGTTTCTTCAATTGTTTTTCAATTTTCTTCTCAACTTTTTGGACAGATTTCTGCTCCAAAAAAGATTCCTTATAGTGTAAAAATTGAATACTGTCATAAGAATCAGATGACCTATTTTCAGGAATAGCCCTATTATTCTCTTCCAATTTTATTGTTTGCCCATCGTAGGTGTTCTCAGAATAGGTATAAGATACGTAGTAAGTTGGACTTTCTAGTGGAGTCCAATGTAAGTTAGTGATGGTAACTTTGCCATGAAGACCCACTTTATTACAATCTTCGATGATGATTCGCTTAATTTTTATGTAATCACTAGGCATCATCACCTTGCAACCGCTCAAAACCAAAACTGATAGCAGCAAGGGAATCAAGAATAGAATGCGATAGATTTTCTTTTTCATAGCTCTACCTCCTATAATCTAAAGCTAACAAAAGAAAGACAAGCGAGTGGAAAAATCTATTTTCTGAATATATGTATAACGTTACTCAATTAATGTAAACGGTTATATTATCTTATCTTTATTTTAACATTCTTTACATGAAATGTCAGATAAAATTGGATTCGTTCTTTTACTTCTCTTCTTTGCCAACTCAATCATTGTATTAAAAAAATCTAGTAGACAGCCTCTACTAGAATTTTTTGTATTCTTATCAACTCACTTCCCCCACAAGAAAGCAATTAGAGGCTTATCAACCAAGGCTGTTTCATGGAGTTTACTGTGTTGGCCGTTAGGACCTGTGATTTCCTTTTCTTGGTAGGATTTGACATGACCTTTAAGCAGATAGGCTAGGGATTGACTGGATAGATTGGTCACGCGCTCATCACTCTCTTTACCTGTATTACCATAGATGTTGAGGACTTCAACTTGTCCTTGAGGATA
>ERZ773180.473-NODE-473-length-24083-cov-2.880390_pt1 | contig 24083 bp, 22 predicted proteins | sample MGYA00511080_ERZ773180 | MGnify/ENA primary metagenome ERZ773180 (study PRJEB29015, sample SAMEA2738175) | human oral metagenome | biome: human oral; feature: human-associated habitat; material: saliva | place: China | collected 2178 ...
GTTTCTCTTTAAGTGGTATTGTTAAGACACATGCGTATACAGATTATCTAGCTATTAAAGGTGCTAGTGATATCATGCTTAATATTGATAGTGCTGAAGCTTTTAAAAACTTTAATGATATTCTTATTTCCAATGTTGATAATACAGACCAAAATTCTTTGGGTGATATTGAAACATTGTCTAATGAAGAGTTACAGGCTTTAGCTAATATCGATGCATTACGTTATATGACTAGTGATGATTCTTCATTAAATCCTAGTGCATACGATTTATCTGACAAGGATGAGAGGGATTTGTACTTTGATAGTGTTGTTAGGACATATGATAAAAAGTTCAAAGCATATAAACCTGTTAAAGATACTGGGATTGTAAATTCTTTGTTGGATACTGTTGAGAATGGTACTATTAACTCCTTAGAGTTGATTACTAGGGATGCTGAAGATGATGGAATTACTGATGTTATTTCATTGACAGGTACTGAGTTACAGATTGATACAGATAAGAAGATGTTACGTAGGATTCTTATGCTAGTTCATAAGATGAGTACTAAGTTATTGAAGAAATTCTTATAATATGGATAATGTTATCACAAAAGATAAAGTTACTTACATTGATACTGAGTGGATTAAAAAATTACATTCATTTAGTAGTGTTAATAAGTTTTTTATAAAATCAACTCAGTTTGCAAAAAATGGTGAAAAGAAAAAGGTACGAGAACTTAGAGACAGTAGAGATTATGTTAGGGTGTATGTTTCAGATGCTGATAGTGAGTTTATTAATATCTTGGGATTATCTGTTAATGTATTGAATGGTGATATAGCTTTAGGGTTAAATGTTACAAGTGATTATATTGTTATAGGTAATATATCTAGCGTTATAAAATCCTCATTTAAGGTTAAAAACTTGCCTGAGTATTTTAATATCAATATGTTTTTAACTATGGTTAAGTTTAACATTGGAATGCTTGAAAATAGTATAGTTACTGTTCTTAGGGATATGTATGAGAGTACATTACCAGATAGTCAATCAAATTCTATTGTATATGCTATTGTTAGGCAAAAGTCTGAGTTATCTGATATAGACAAATTTATAACAGATGTTATGGACATGATTTCTTGTGGGTATAATCCTGTGAGGGGTTTTATAGATTCATGTGTGTCATTATCTTGTAAGTTACAATCACAGGCTGTATTATTCTATGGTTCTTTTATAGAGAATATTTCTAGTGATGATATAGTAAACACATATCAGTATGTTATTAAAAATAGAGATTCGATTGATTGGTCTGATATTATTAAGACTTCAAAACCTAATTTAGATTTATTGACATTATACTATATCTCAGAGGGAGTTCCTGTTGCGTATCTTATTGCATTGCTTTCTTATGGCTTCTTAATAAAACAGAGAAAGATAGAATATGCATCTAAGCCTAATGTAAATAAAGAGATAGAGTATAGTAGATTTCTACATAGAGTAGCTAATTCTATACAATCAAATAATTATAGTAGGGATAGCGTAAAGACTATCGTTTATAATATAATTGATGTTTTTATATGTAAGGGTAAGTTTAACCTACTACAGTATGCTATTGAGAATGATAAAATATCAATAGTTGAGTATTTATTAAAGCCATTGAATGTTGATTGGGTACTGAGTGATAATACACTTTCAGTTGATTGGTTTTCTGCAATAGTTGTTGATTACATTAAGAATATATGTCCTTTGGTATATAATGGTTCAATGTATAGAAAAACTATGTTAAGTAGGCAGAAAGACTTTGTTAGGGTTTCTATTCCTAAGTTGTATCATGTAGGTAAATTGGTAGATGATATTTCATATCCCTTATTGGGGTTATTTAAATAGTAAATTAGTGAGGTTTCAATGAGAGGTTATCTCTTTTATAAAGATAAGACACTTCTAGAATTGAGAAAGTTTTTGACTGTAGGTGATTCTATTTTTGGTAAATTTAGACCGCAAGCAGTTTCTTTCATTAAATACGCTAAGAGTGACTTAGATTCTGAGTTAGAATTAATGGCTCAGAATGGTAATTTTAGTTTAGAGAGTGTCAACTTAGAAAATGTGTTTCCTACTAAATATAAGTGGTTCGTTAAGGATGTAAAACTTAAATCTCTTAGGAAATATTTACATGAAGTTGAGAGTCGGATTGGTGAGTTTCAAGGTGGTAAGGAAGATAATCTTCGCTTATTGGTTGGTATTCACTTTTTAAGGTTTTTATTACTTTCTAAGATTGTAACATTGTATGTTTCTACGTACAGTGAGATGAGACGTGTTGGTCTTGATGCTGATAAGTTAACTTTGAATGATTTAGGATTAGGTCAATCTATTTTGAAATATATTAATTCATTTGAGGAGTTTGATACTAAGACTATTGATGATTGGTTGGCTTTGAGTGTGGATAGTTCCACAATGAAATATTACTTCTCAACTATGAAAAGGATTATGACAATCTTAGATTTCAGATAATAGGGGTTATACATGTATAGTATTAGTAATTACTTTCCGTTTTTAGATAAGGCGGATTTTGTTAAAAACGTGCGTGAGGTTCATGCAGTTGAAGAGTTCTTAGGTTACGAGCCTTTAGTTGTTGATTTTGATTCACCTACTAAAGATTCATCTAAAAAAGTATTTAAAGCCTATAGGATTATGCCTAGTAATACACTATTCTTAGCAGAACTACCTAATACTGTTTTCAATATTTTTAGTGGTACATTCGGTAGTGAGATTACTGTTGATATTATGGAATTTGACTATCAAGCTGTTGCTAACCTGATTGAAGTCGATTTAGTTAATGACATTGATAGAGCAATATTCCAATGCAATGGTGCTTATCTTGTTGAGGATATTTTAACAGATACATTCATTAATGCATGTGCTAATGGGTTGGATGTATCATCTGAGACATATTCTGAGTATAAGGTATTAGAGGATTCAGATAAATTAGACACAGTTTCTATGTCTGAATGGTTGTTTAGTAATGAACATATTGATGAAAATTATATTATGGAGTCTGCATTAGATACATTACAACTTTTAAAAGACAGACGTAAAAAAGGTAAATCTAATGATGCTGAAGATATTAAAGGTAAGGACGCTGTATATACTTGGTTAGATGCTTATTTCTCTTTACCAGAAGGTGAGGAGATGAAGAGTGGTGGTCGTGAGGTAGTTCCTTTACTTATTGGGCCGACTGCTGTATTTAAATCTGCTACTGTCAAAGAGTTGTGTAAGAAATATAACTATAGGATGGTTGACTTTAGGGTTGCTTTTACTTCTAGGTTGGACTATAGTGGTTTATTCCAAATTGGTGAGGTAGAGGGTAAAAAATATAGTTATGCTTGTCCTATGGAAGAAATTGTAGTGTGTTCTGATGGTTTCCGTGAGTTTTGTAAACAATCATATCAGAAATTAGAGGATATCCTACAAAAAGGTTATACAGAAACAGAAGTAGCATCTGATGGTAATAATGTAGAGATAGAGAAAAAATACCTAACAGACGAGCAAAAAACTAAGATTGTTGAACTACAATTACAGTATAAGAATTATATGCGTACACCAGTCCTATTCTGTGATGAAATTACACGTTGTAGAGATAAGGGTGTAAATGGGATTTTGGTACAACTTCTCAATCAGAAGAAGTTAAATGATATGACTTTGAATGGTTGTAAATTTGTAGCCGCTACCAACCTTGACATTCAAAAAGGTGTGGAACGTGAAGAGTATCGTATGGAATTAGATATGTTGTATGATGTTAATACTGACTTAGACGTAGCTTATTCCAATAGGTTCATTCCTTTAAAAGTATATCCTAATGATGTAATGGATAGATGGTTTGATTGGGCAAGTGGTACAACAGATAAGAAAGGCTTTAAAGGTGTTTCTAATATTCATCCTGTTGTATTAGAGTTCTTGAATAATAATCGTGATATGGTTTATAACGATAAACCTGTATTAGATGCTATTGCTGAGGGTTTATCTGATAATGAACAGCGTACACAAGTATTCCCTAACTATCGTACATGGGATATGTTGTCAGATTATTTGTACTCAGTTGATAAGACTGCTGAGGCTGAAAATGATGGTAAAGAAGATAGTGGTGAGGAAAAACTTTATAAACGTAAAATCTTAGAGGGTTATGTTTCTAAGTGGTGCTGTGAAAAATTCATTCCTTTCTTAGAATCTAAAGGTTACAGTAACTTTGATGAAGTTAAAGAACCTGTTAAAGATGATGTTGGCGATTTCTTGTCAACTGCTTTAGAGACAGGTTCGCCAGCCATGTTAATCGGTCCGTCAGCATTGGGTAAGACTAGCCGTGTTAAACAGTATATGAAAAAGGCTAAGATTAAAACAGGTTTAGAGCCAGTTTTAATTAATGTTAACTTGGCTAGTAAGGATGCAGTTGACCTTATGGGTATGCCAGTTAAACAGTCATTAACAGAATATGTTGGTGGTGGTATTCTTAAAGGTAGTGGTCTTGATGATGTATCTAAAGAGTTACAAAGTGTTGTAGCTAATGTATCTGCTGATATTAAGTATGGTATGACTGATATCATGACTTTGAGAGCCCCTGATAAGACAATTAAAGATAGGTTTGTAACCGCACTTAAAGAGGGTAGAGAGGTTATTCTATTCTTCGATGAAGTTAATAGGGTAAGTTCTAATACTGTTACATCTGCTGTATTTGAGGTTATTTCTGACTATCGTTTTGCTGGTGTTGATTTCTCTAATTATAAAGATAGAGTTAAGGTGGTTGCCGCTTGTAACATGGCTTGGGAAGGTATGGACGATGAAGCAGGTGGTTATGGTGACACAGGTACACTTGACCCAGCCTTTGCCGCTAGGTTCTCAATCTATTGGAAGAAAAATTATGATGAGAATGACGTAGCATCATGGATTGAGTTTATGGAATCTCAAAAAGAAGAGGGTTTAATTGATGGTACATTAATTGAGTTCTTTAAGGGTTTAGATACAGAGCAAGCCTTAAAAATTATGGCTAGTGTTGAGAAACGTACATTGGAAGATGCACAACCATCTACACGTAACATGTTACAATTATCTAAAGATATTAAATCTATGCGTGGTAAGAGACAAGAAAATGGCACATTTAAAGCTAAGGCTTTCAATGGTAAAATCTTGTTTACAGATGACGTAGTGATGCAGTTTGAAGACTTAATCTTAGAAAGGCAGTCTGACTCTTTAGAAAGTCATGCTCAAAAAACAATTAAGTTCTTGGATTCATTATTATATGGTAGTGATAGTTGGGAATCTTTGTTAATTGGAGATACTGTTAAAGTTGGGGATACATCAATTTCCGCTAGTGATATTGTTGATAGCTTGGCTCAGTGCAGAGATGATTTAAAACAATTTACACTTAAACCTATGTCTGCTGATGATAGAGTTGAGTGTAGTGATACTATTGATTTAGTAGAAGATTTAGCTGGTTTTGTAAGGCAATTAGATATCAATACTAGTAATAAACGTGAAGATATGTTTAAAATGTATCTAGGGGAAAGTATTTTAGGTGAGTTTACTAAATACTTCAATAATACATTTGGTACAAATCTTGATGAGGATATCACTATTGAACAGTTAAGTGATAAAACTCTTATTATTCCATTCATGAAGATTGTACAACGTAACTTCTCTAAATATAGTGGTAATACTGAGAGCATTGTTAAATATTGCTTAGATTTATGTAATGATTTCATGGAAGCTCATGGTAAAACATTACCTAATGAAAACTATGCAATGTTCTTAACAGGGATTAAAGACATTTTACCTAATGCAGATAATATGGTACTTTTCTTGAAGAGGTCTGGTGAAAATCTAGAGGTTATGTATCAATTAGCTGAGGGTGTTGGTGATGATTGGATTATAGATATTACTAGTGATTTTGGTAATAAAGTATCTAGAGAAGATATTGAAAATATCAAAAAAGCTATTAAAGAAAGTAAAAAATCAAAGACACCTAAGAATGTTAAATACAATGTATTATAATTAGTTTGTATGATAGAGGTGTTATATTCATTATGATTTTGTCTTGGATATACACCTCTATTACTTTATGGAAAGAGATATAGATATGCTAAGTTTTAAACATGTTAATGATTTTATTTCTAGATTACCTATTGATACGTTACCTGATTTTGGTGATAATGTTGTAAGTAGTGGTGATTTAGTTGAGTGTTATGCACCAGATTTTGACTTCTCAGTTTTAAATACTGCAATTCGTTCTTATAACCCTTATAGTTCTAGGATTATTGATAATGGTGTAGATTTTGTTGAGTTAAATGATACAATTTATGTTGATGGTCTTAAAGTAGATGTAAGGTATTATGTTTCTAAGGGTGCATATGGTAGTGGAACTATTGTTAAATTAGTAACAGATGCTGTATACTCATTTGTTAAGGGTGAGTATAGGACTTTTAGTGGGTTTAATACGTATAATGCTTTCATTGAAAAATTTGTTGTTTAATTGATTTGGGGGATTATTAATGGGGTTATCTATTAATGAGCGAAATAGAAGAAAGAGAGTATTAGACTATATTAATAGCTTATCTACTGAAGAGGTAGAGGAGTTAAAAAGTTATAATACAATCACAGAATCTCTTAATAGTGGTAAGTATGTCAACATGCAAGCCATTCAAGATATATTAGACAATAATACTTTTGAGAAAATTGTATTTGGTGAGGGCGATTCCTTTGATGATAATAAGGCAGTAATTAGCCTGTTCTTCATGTCTAATAAAAATGTAAAATTAGCCGAGGGTTCTAAAAATGTATTTAGGATTATAGTCAAACGTGATTTATATTCTAGAGATGATGAAAAGTACTTTTATGTTGAGAGTGGTTTTGATGATAAGATATACAGTATTACTGACTTTAACGAATCGCCTATAAAATATAACACTAAAGAAGCAACAATGACATTTGATTTGTTGGTAGATAAGTGTGATTATAATGTTATCTACGATTCAATGTTGCCTTTAGTTGAAAACAATTTAAAGCGTTTTGATTTAATGGCTTATTCTTTGTTTAAGTCAGATTCTATTAAACATTTGAGGAATTTCAATATTTCAACATTAGCTGTTGGTCTACATAAAAAGACAGGTAGATATATTTATCACTATAACCCTAGATTTATTCTTAGGGAAGCATTAGAGGAATATGTTAATAGGGGTAAGTTGTATAATTCATTACAGGATTGTTATGTGTACCTGTTAACATTCTTTATTGCTCATGAAATGGCACATTTGATTACTAACAATCAAGTTCATTTTAGTGGTGGTAATAGCGATGTTGATTTAGATGGAACATATGCTAGTGGTGGTATGGATAACGTAGTTATGGATGGGTTTATTAATGCTAAACTTAAAGTAGCATTAGCTAGAACTCCTAACCTAACACGTAATGGTTCTGCTAATGGTGTATTCCCTGCTAATTGTATTAAAGATACAATTCATATGAGGGTACAGCATAATGTAGGTTTAAAGAAATTTAAATCTGCTGATGATATGGTTAATACAGTTGTTGCTACACTAAATAAGGTGTCAGGTTTAGATAAAGAAGCAACAGTTGATGTAAAGAGATGTAAAGATAGTTTAAGTAACTATTGGGGTGCTGATGTTTTTTGTAATTTCTTTGTAGGTTCTGCTTTCAGAGAGTTACGTGCTAGTTCTCACATATTCCAAAGGGTTATTACTGATGTTGTTAGGGTATTGACAAGTGGTAAGATATATTGGAGTAAATCTGGTGGAATTACTGATGAAGAAAAAGTTTCTGATAAAGAGATTTTAGCTAATGGTACACTTGTAAAAGTTAAGGGTACTAATATTGTAGGTATTATTAAGGGATATAAACCTGTTAGAAAAGATGACTATATTACTCTAGATGTATATACAGTTAATAAGGCTAAGATTGATAGTGTTGATGTTACTGATTTAGGTGATGGTGCTAAATTAAACTCACCTGTGTATGTTGATAGTGGCGATTTCTATGCTGATTTAGATAGGAAATATATCATACCTATTGATGGTTCTTATGGTTCATGGGTAGAGGGTACTACTGAAGAGAAGACAAGTTTATCTGCTGAAGATTTAGCTGACGATTCTTCTGATAGTAGTGACTCTAGTAATGACATGGGTGATATGGGTGGTGGAACACAGCCTAAGTCAGTAAAAGTTGGTGATATTGTATGGATTTCTAAGAAGAAGAAATTTGGTATTGTTACATCGATTGTAAATGGTTCATTCCATGTAGAAGATGTGAGAGAAGAGCCTTGTATTGTTTTAGACGATTCAGATAATCATTTATAATGGGGGTATAAAATAGATGGCTAAAAAACAGTTAAAGAAAAGAATATTTGTACCTACAGGAAATGATTTAGGTGAATTCACTATTTTTGATTTACAGCCCGTAGATGTTACTTTTGTTGATAGTGATGACAGTTCACAACAAAGTAGTGGTGATAGTAAGATGGGTGGTTCTAATAGTTCTATACCTGACCCTGTAGATAATAATCCTTTGAGTAAGGGTAATAGTTCCAGTGGCTCACAGGGTTCTAGTGGTGGCAAAGATGCTAATCCTTATGCTAATAACAGTGGCGATAATAGTTCTAGAGATGAATTTTCTAAGCAAGATAGAGATTTAGATAACGACCTATATGGTGAAGATTTAGATACTGATAGAGAAGAACAGAGCAACAATAATAATTCAGATGGTGAAGGTGGTTCATCTGGAGATGATGGGAGTGGTGAGAGTGGTGGTTCTTCTGGTGGAATGACATCAGAGGATAGTTCCTATGCACCACCTAATTATGATGGTTCTTCTAATATGGGCGATGATAGTAGTTCTTTAGATAGTACATCTGAAATGGAAGATGCATTAAATAAAGAGCAAGAGAATATGTCTGATACTGCTAAGGAGAGAGCAAGTGAGGTTAGTGGAGAAGGTTCACAATCTTCTACTTCTCAAAAAGAGGGTAACTCAAATCAACAGAGTGGTGATAATTCTCAACAAGGTGATGGTTCTAACTCACAAGGTGGTGAGGGTTCTCAATCACAAGACAATCAAGCAGGTAGTGGTAGTAGAGGTGACAAAGGGAATAAACCTAATGATGACTTCAAAAAGGCACATGATACTAAAGGCAACGATTTAGATGATACTGATGGTAAGGGTGTTGTTGATAAGATTGTTAGGGAAGCCGCTAAACGTATGCAAGAAGAGTTAGATAAAGATGAGACATTAGCTAATACTAATCAACAATCCTTAGATAACTATAAAGACTTTGGTGCTGGTACTATGACTACATTATTTAAAGGTAATAGTATGGTTGCTGATTGGAAAGCTAAATTAGAAAAGCTTTTCAGAAAAGCATTAGGTCAACGTATTACAATGAATCCTAACATGATTAACAAGCGTATTGAGGATGCTCCTCCTGGTAGGGAAGATATTGAAACACAAATGATTAAAGTTGCTGTCTTAATTGACTGCTCTGGTTCAATGGGTAGTGGTGCTTTTAAGAAAGTTATCATGCAGATGGATGCAATGATTAAAGCAGATAAACAGATGAGGAATGTGTTATTCTATATCATACCTTTTGAGGCTTGGAGTGCCGCTGAATGTGTTAAGCGTATGGTTAAGGGTACTAAACTTAAAGCTGAATTGATGAAATTTAAAGCAGAGGGTGGTACTGATATTGTCCCTGGTGTTCATGCAATGATGAAGAAAGTTAAAAACCCAGACTCTATTATTATACTATCTGACTGTGGTGTTAATACTGTTCATACAGCATCTGATTCTACATATCAAAAGTGGTTGAAGAAATATCGTGATAGAATTATTTGGGTATTAACTAGTAAAAGGGATATTTCTTATATGAGTGCGATTGACCCTTATGCTAAAAAACAAGATAGGTATGTAGTGTTTAAGGGAAATGGTGATTAATTTCACGTAAAACATATAAATATTTTTGCACATATTATATATCAATATGTACAATATGAGAGGATATGCACATTTTGTATATCCTCTTTTCTTTTAATGGTCTATCATGCAGATATTTATGGTAATAATGTTTTCAAATGATATAAATTGGTGTACATTATAGACCTTAAAAGTAGATTTTGTATTTCAATTTTATACATATTGTTAACTAGCGTGTTGTTAGTTGATAATGTTTTATTGTTACTTTGGGGGTATTAAGGTACAACATGAATAATAGTGAAAAGACATACTTATCAGATATTTCTGTATTTGATAGGAGTGTATACGAGAGTAATGTACCTACGGATTCTACCTCTAATTCTGTTCTAAGGGTAATTAGAGGGCCGCTTGCTGAGTGGGATTCTCTAAATAGGAATGGTAGAAAGTATTCTGAGAAGTTATGGGATAATGTTCTTGCTAGTCCATACGTAACAGAACAGTTAATGTATAATACCCTATATGGTGAGGCTAATCACCCCGCTGATAGGATGGAAGTAGATTTTGAGAGGGTTTCTCATAGGATTGCTAAGATGTGGAAAGTGCCACAATCTAACCAAATCTTCGGTGAGATACATATTCTTGATACTCCTTTTGGTAGAATCATTAATACATTATATGAGGCTGGTGGTGTTATCGGCTATTCATCTAGGGCTGGTGGTGCATTACATCAACGTAAGGATTATATTGAGGTAGATGAAAATCAATATAACTTTATTACATTTGATGCTGTCCCATTTCCGTCCGTTCAGTCTGCACGTCCAAATGATGTTGTAACTGAGGGTGTAGTTGAAAAACAGGCACTAGAGACAAATGTTCATAACGCTCTTTTTAAAATTATTAAAGAGTGCGATGAAAAGGACTTTAAAAATATTAAGTCCTTTATATATAGCATTGATGGTTATGACTTAACACCTGAGAGGTTATTACTTGAAAGTGTTGAGGATATAATCGTTGCTAAACGTGATGAAGCTGTTGTAGATGACGGAGACACTATTGAGGTTATTGATGATAGTGAATCACAAATTGATACTTTACAGCGAACACTTCAATCTATTAAGGCTCAAAAACAATCTCTTGAAAAAGAGAATGAGGGTTTGAAACAAAGTTTAGATAACGCTCTAAATAAAATTTCAAATGTACTTCAAGACTCTAAAAATAAAGAGGTTGAGATACAATCTGAAGTTGAAAGCCTAAAAGACACTATTGCAAGGAAAGATGCACAGATTATTGAGTTGCAAAACGAGATTGATGAGTTACAGTTTGATTTAGATGAATTAAATTCTATTGGGGAAGCCTGCAAGGCATTAAAGTATCAAAATACTTCTCTAATTCAAGAGGGTGTGACTACATCTAACAGAGAGTTAGAACGTAAGCTGGATGAGAGTTTGAAAACTAATAAGTCTTTAAGTGAGGATAATAAAAATCTTTCACAAGATAAAGACAAATTAGAAAATGAATTATATGAAGCTTATGATGAGATTGCATTAGCTGTTACTGATATTAATAAGAAAGATGCATTAATTCAAGCACAGCAAGATACAATCACAGCTTTAAAAACAGATGTACAGTCATTGACTGAAGAGTTAGATGGTGTTGAAGGTGGTTATCAATCTGCTATTGATAGAAGAGATAACCAAATTGAAGAATACGAACAGAAGATTAAAGACTTAGAGGCAAAAATTAGAAAGCTTAGTGGTGATGTTGATTCACTTGATGAGTCTTATAATTCTATTAAAGAAATGAATAAGTCAATTAAGCATGATTTAATTTCAGTCATTGCTGGTAATTATGGGTTAACAGTAGAATCTGTCCAGTCTAAGTTGCCTGTAGGTTTTAGTAAATCTGATGTGTATTCTATTTGTGAATCTATGAGTAATAACAATAGCATGAATACATTTAAAAATTCTATTGTAGATACTCAAATTGTTAATGAATCTTCTCGTGTTAGAAAAGAGAATATCGTAAATGTTAAACCTAGAGTTGGTGAGTTATTCTCTAATCGAAGGGGTTAGTGTTCATTACTATATAAGTTAGTATAAATTTTATTTTAAGGGAAATAATTTAACATATGAAAACAAATATTTATGAGCAATATCGTCCATTGTTGGAATCTTGGAGTGCATATACAGATGTAGTTAAAGAACATGTAGAGGGTTACTCCGATGTAGAAGCAACTCAACTTTCTTTGTTGCTTGAAAACACAAAATCTGAATTAGAAATGACTAAAGGTCGTATGATGAATGGTACAGCTATCCATGAAGGTACTGATATTTCTATGGTTAATACATTTACATCTAATGTATTTGACATTATTACAGCTGTCATGCCTAATTTGATTGCGAATGATATTGTGTCAGTTCAACCTCTTGACCGTAGGAATGGTCAAGTATTCTTCTTGAAATTCACTTATGGTAACAACAAAGGTGGTATCAAAGCTGGTACTGATATGATTTCATCTCAACGTGGTTTCACCGGTGGTGATTTCAGTGGTGAACACGTAAGTGGTGAGTCCTTGACTATCACAGGTGGTAATGTAACTCAAAAAGTATTGCATACTCCTATTAAACCTGGTACATTCCGTTTGACTTCTGTTGATAAAATCGGTTCAGAGTTAATTGATGTTCCTGATAATACTGGTAAAAAAGGTACTATTACAGATACAGCTAGTACAGGTTTAGGTGCTGGTACTATTGATTACGTTACTGGTGAAATTACATTGACTGGTGTAACAGTTGCACATTTGGAAGCTGATTTTGATTATGACCAAAATAGCTTTGATGCTCCTGTAGACCAAGTTGATGTACGTGTAGTTTCTGAGCCAGTAGTTGCTCGCCCACGTAAATTAAAATCAGTGTACATGTTCGATGTTGCGTATGATTTGAAAATGTCATTCGGTTTGGACATGGATACAGTTATTCTTAAAGCCACTTCTGGTGAAATTGGTTATGAAATTGACAACGAAATCATGCAAGATTTGTTGAAAATCGCTGGTAGCCAATCTACTTGGAATAAACTTCCTGAATATAAAGGTCAAGACGTTAAAACTCATGAAGCTACATTGTTTAATGCTATCAATGATGCGTCCAACACAATTCTTGGTAACACTAAACGCTATGAAGCTACATTTATTATCTGTGGTAAAAATGCCGCTACATACATTGAATCCTTGAATACTAATATTGGTCAAGTACGTGAAATCTTCAAACGTGTATCTACAAATGGTATCGTTGGTGGCCCACACTTGGTAGGTATCTTGGATGAAAAATACAAAGTATATAAAAATCCATACTACCCTGATAATGAAATCTTGGTAGGTGCTAAAGGTGAAATGTTCATTGAAGCTGGCTATATTTACGCTCCATACTTGCCTTTATTCGCAAGTCAATTATTGGTTGATGCAGATTTCAAAGCACAACGTGGGTTCTGTACAATTTACGCAAAAAAAGCAGTAAATAAATACATGTACCATCGTTTGACTTTGGTAGATAACAAACAAGTAGCTGCTAACTAATTGATAGTTAAGCTATAAGTCATCAGTAGACATGACTGTATATAAATACAAAACTAAATAATATATCCATTCAAAGAGGTGTAGTTAATTCTGCACCTCTTTTTCTTTTGTTGTTTTTTATGTGTTAATACTATATAATCTAGTTATGATATAGTATTTTATAATAATATTAAGGGTGGTTAACTTATGGAAAAGATTTTAGCTAGGGATGGTATGTTACAAAGTATTCCTAATGATAAGACTTGCAATTTAGTTGTATTGTTTTCTGGTGGTTTTGATTCTACTGCTTTATTACATATGTCAGTTAATACTAAGAAGAAACATGATAATATTAAGACTGTTTATGCTTTGTGAAGAGTAATTTACTAGATAAAGGTAAAGTTGAGTTAGAGGAGAATCATGTAAAAAAGTTTATTTCTTATGTTAATCAAGATGTGGAAATAGTAAAGTTAGTTACTTATGAGAGTTCATTTAGTGATTTAGAAGAGTATGCTTATAGTGAAAATTCCTATGATTTAATATTTATTAATGCTATTAATTCAGTAGTACATATGATGGGTGGTGCTGATATGAATATAGTATTGAGTGGTTCATTGGATAGAGATTCTAGGGTATATCATTTACCTTACTATAAGAAATTGGTAGAGGACTTTAATAGGGAATATAGGGGTGTTGAAATATGTATGATGTTTCCTTTTATACAATGCGATAAACCTAGAATTTTAGATTACTTAATCAATAATAACTTATATCAATATTGTACTTGTTGTGAGAATCCTAGTAGTGATGAATTTTGCAATAGTTGTAAATGTCATTTAGAATCTTTATTTGGTTTATTGTTAGCATACAAGTTGTATGGTGATATTGATTATAAAGATAGTAACGTAAATTTCATTGAAGAAGAGATAAATAGTATGTTAGGGGTTGAGTTTGATGGGTGATAAACCAAATTTAAAGGTGGTATATTGTGGACAAGCTACTTATATTTGGAGAAAATGATAATGTCTGATAGAGTTAAGAAGAAATATTATCATAATGGCATTGTTAATAAAATGTATGAGGAGGGTAAACAGCCTGATGGGTTTGTGTTGGGTATGTTACCACGTACTAAAGAAAAACAAGATGCTATTAATAAAAAGAGGGAAGAGAGTACATTAAAGAAGTATGGTGTATCTCATGTATCTCATTTAAGTGATGTTAAATCTAAGAAGAAAAAATCTTTACTAGAGCATTATGGAGTAGATAATCCATCTAAGTCTAAGGAAATACAAGATAAGAAGAGAGATATTTTTATTAAAAAGTATGGTGTAGATAATCCTATGAAGTCTGAAAAGATTAAACAGAAGTTTAGGGATAACTATAATACTAAGTATGGTGTAAACAATCCTTTTCAGTTAGATGTTGTTAAGGATAAGATAAAGGATACTAATAGGGAAAATTTGGGTGTAGATTATCCTACACAATGTCAAGAGGTTAGAGATAAGGTGCGTTCTACTTTCATGGAACGATATGGTGTACCATATACATTCATGTTATCTAAAGAGTGGATAGATGCTAATGACAGTAAACCTAATCGTGATTTTGCTGAAATGTTAAATAGTGATAATATTGACTATGAACGTGAGTTTAGGTGTGGAAAATATTCTTATGATTTTAAAGTTGGAAATACACTTATAGAAATAAACCCTACAGCTACACATAATACATATTTTAGTCCTTATGGTGATAAATGTGTTAAAGATAAATATTATCATAGGGATAAATCTAAATTAGCTAAAGATAGTGGTTATGGTGTGATACATGTTTTTGATTGGGATGATAAGAGTAAGATAATTAATTTACTTAAACATAGGGGTACAGTATATGCTAGGGAATGTGGTATAAGGGTAGTTGATATTGTAGAGTGTAATCAATATCTTATGGCATATCATTTACAGGGAAAGTGTAATAATCAAACAATTAGGTTAGGTTTATATCATGATAATCAATTAGTGTCATTAATGACATTTGGTGTTGCTAGATATAACAAAAAATATGAGTATGAGTTGTTGAGATATTGTGCTAGTCATAATGTAGTTGGTGGTGCTGAGAAGTTATTTAAGTATTTTGCAGATAACCATAAACCTAATTCTATTGTGTCATATTGCGATACTTCTAAATTTAGTGGTAAAGTGTATGATATGTTGGGGTTTACATTAGATACTGTAAACAGTCCATCTTGTCATTGGTATAGTGTAAAAGAAAATAGACACATTACTGATAACTTGTTGCGTATGCAAGGGTATGATAGACTATTTAAAGAGAATCATGGTAAAGGCACTTCTAATGAGGAATTAATTTTAGCTAGGGGATATTTACCAGTATACGACTGTGGTCAATCAACATATGTGTGGTATGGGCATAAAAACATAGAATAAATTTAATGTTACCTATATATAGTATTGGATATATTAAATTTAGAGTTTGTAAAATAACAGAGTGGGTATATTAATTTAGTTTTTGTAGATTGGTATATGTTTACTGAGGATGTATGGGAATTCTATATGAGTATTCCTATATATCCTTTATTTTACATTAGATGAAGAATGGGAGATATAATGGGATTAGAGTTAAAAAATACAACTAAAAACACAATCCGTATTCCTGATTATAACTACAATGGCACTTTGGTTTTTGAGCCTGAGGAAGCAAAACCTTTAGATAGCATTGACAAGGTTGGTTTCTTTAGACCTTATGCTAGGGCTGGTATTATCGTTCAAAATTCTGAGGAACTTGGTTTATCTCAACGTACTTTGGATGATATTAACAAAGCTAAAGAAGATTTAAAAGGTCATGTATCTAAAGTGGCTGATAGTGTGGTAGAAGGTGTTAAAGCTGTTTCTACTAAAACACAAGATGCTGTTAAGTCAGTATCTGATAATGCAGGTAAGATTGCTAGTGATGTTGTAGAGGATACTGTGAATGAAGTTACTGAAAAAGTAGAGAAAGTTAAAAAATTCACAGCTGATTTTCTTGATACATTAACACTAAAAGAGTTGAAAGCTACAGCAAAAGAAGTTGGTGTAGATGCTGATAGTGTTAATAAAAAAGCAGATGTTAAAGAGATGATTTTATCTGCTCAAAACAAAAAATAATATTTTGAAAGGTGAGTAGTCATGAGTAGGATTGATGATAATTTACTTGTAGATAGTAGTTCATTTAGCAATGACTACATGGAATCACTTTCAAAAGAGAGACGAGATATTATAGAGGATTGTATGGTGGCTTTAGGCTACCCTGTAATCACTCTATATATCACTCAACGTCAAATAGATAAGTTAATAGATTTTTCTACTAGGAGATGTGAGAGTAAAGTATCATTACCTTATTTGGCAACATTTAATGTTGCTAATGGTGTAGTTGATGTTACAGGGTATGATATGGAAGCTGTTAGGCAGATATATAATGGTGTTGGTAGTGGTGCTAGTAACAGTAATGCTGAATTGGTTGCCAATCCTGATAGAGATGGTGGTGGATGTAACCTAAGTCTTAGTGGGTGTGATATTTGTAATCAACTGTGTCAGTATCGTGGTATGCAAGCATTAGGTAATGGTGGAGACCTTAAAGGTATTTACAACTATGTTGCCTTTTCTGGTGCTATGTCTGAGATGAATATGTTGATGACAAATGATTGGTACTTAGACCCTACAGATAATAAGTTATATATTGATGGTTTCAGTGGACTTGTAACAGTAGAGTATGTTAAGTCTAGTAATACTTTTGAAGATATAGCTAAGAACTCATTTTGGAGACAGTGGATTCGTGATTATACACTTGCTATGGTAAAAATCACTGAGGGACGTATACGTTCTAAGTATAAAATCAGTAGTGGTGTGTTTGAGATTGAATCTGATGAGTTGATAAATGAGGGTAATACTGATAAGCAAGAATTAGAGCAACGATTGGAAGATGGTGGCTTTGGTTATTGGAATATCATGAGAGGTTAATATCTTATATAGATAGAAAGGTTAATATTAATGAGATTTACAAATTCTCCTTATGGGGATGATACTCCTACATTATTAGGTGGTGTTGGTGGTGGTCAGCCAGTTAGATGGTTGTACTCCGAATTTGGACATTTCCTTAATGTGTGGGGAAAGAATAATAATGTTAATGTTACTTTCAATTTAAAATCTAAAGACGATATCGATAGTAAGTTAGATGCGTTACGTAGTTATGTGCGTAATGGTTTGTTAGCTAAAGACGACCTATGTGAGTTGGAAGAGAGGTTACGTACATATAGTAATCTTGCTAGTGGTGGTAATGGTAGTCATACTCATTCTGCTATTGTTTCTGAGGCTCATGCTAAGGGCAAAAAATATACTACTTATAAAGATGGTAAGTTAGTAGAAAAGGTTGGTAGGGGTGAGCGTAAACACGTTACATCTGCACAACTTAAAGCTTTAGCTGAAGCACGTAAGAAAGCACATACTGATGAAGCATGTACTAAACGTAGAAAATCTATTCAAGCTAGGCGAGATGCTAAGACTTTAGGTTTATAATAGTATAGCATTATACATAATAATAGTTAATATATTATTTATTTTTAATAAGGGGATTCCTAGATAAATGAGGCAAGTAAGAAAACTTAGCAATTTGATTGCTGACGAATTAGAAATGCAAGGTATTGAGGTTGGTTCTGCATTGTTTGAATCTACTGTATCTAGCATTGTTAAAAGCGTAAATGAAGCCTTGAAAGATGCTGACAAAAAAGACGCTGGTAATACAGACGTGTTTGAGGAAGTAGAAGAGGGTTCTTTCTACTTTGCTACTGCCGATACAACTTTGGGCGATTATGAAGTTAATCAAGACGAGATTGTAGAATTGGTAACAAATGGTGAGCCATGTATCGTAAATATTTACGATGCTGATGGTGAGTTGCGTGAGGAAGAAGTAGAGGTTTCTGCTGAAGACTTCGTAGCATTTGTTGATAGTGCTGATGAAGTTGTTGTTGAAGATGTAGAAGAACTTTTCGATGACGAGGAAGAAGATGTAGAGGAAGGTGCTAAAATCTCCTTTAAAGGTGGTAAAAAGCGTAAAATCAACGCAAAAAAAGCCAAACTTCTTTTAAAATCTAAAGAAAAAGGTGAAAAGTGGAAAGTTCAAGGCGATAAATTGGTTCGTAGGACTACCGCTGAAATTAAAGCATCTAAAAAGAACATTAAGAAAGCTAAAAAAGGTAAAGCTAAGGCTAAGAAAAATCGTAAAAAAGCAATGAAAGCCAACGAGTCTGTAGTTGTTGAAGGCTTTGATATTTCTGCTAATGGTACTATCTTCCATGTAGAAGATGGTGATGTTCTTTCTTATGAAGATGGTTTTTTGACTGTAACACGAGATGGTGTGGAAGTATTCTCTAACTTGACAGTTTCTGAATCTTTCATTTCACGTTGTGTAGCTGAGGGTGTTGTCGAAGATTGTGAAGATTGCGATGACGAAGAAGAGATTCAAGAAGCTAAAAAACGTAAATCTGTAAAAGAAGACGAAGAGTCTGACGAAGATGAAGAAGAAATTCAAGAAGATTCCGATGAGGATGAAGGTGAAGATTCTGACGATGATTCCGATGACGAGGACGAAGATGATGACGAAGACGAAGATAAAGAAGTTTCAGAGTCTATGTTAACATTTAAATCTGGTAAAGGTTATTGCTTAGTATCTGAGGGGCGTGAGTTACAAATGGGTAACAGGATTCGTGCTAGGGCAATGCTTTTAAATCAAGGTTTTGAAGTTTCTTCTGAAGATTTAGATAAAGCATCTAGTGGTCAAGTAGTAATTCTTTAATAGGTAGGATATAGAGTATGGGTAAGTTGTATTTAGCTGATACATTAAAACTTATCCTATCAGATAAAGTAAATGTACCTGATAATGAAATTGAGAAGTTGTCAGGTACATTTTATAAGTTAGGTTTATCTGATAATGATGAGGTATATGGAATACTTTTTACGATTTATTCCATAGCTGTTACTAAATCACAATTACCAATGTCTATGGGTAATTTCCGTAGTATTTGGCATAAATGTGGTGGTATTAGTTTAGATTTTGTATCTACTTTAGCTACATTCGTTAAGAGTGGGATTTTAAAAATTAAAAAGAGGAATAAATCTACTGTAGTAGATATGTTGACTAGTGAAGAGATTGATGATACTTCAAGTGTTGTTATTTTTGTAGAGTCTACAGATTTATTTAACGAGTGTGTAACATCAATGTCTAATCTTTTAGATACATACAGTAGTCCTGTTTTTGAGGGTGTAATACAGAGTGAAGTTCCATCTTTTGTAAGGAGTTATGTTAAGCGTTTATATGATGTGTTAGATGATTTACATGTGTATGTGGGGTTGGAGTCATTCTCAGATGAAAGCAATTCAAGACGTGTTAATCTTAATATTAATAATACATCTAAGTATGACATTAATGATAATGAGATTGAGAAGTTAGCTAAGTCTTTCATTAAGAATAAAGAGAGTAAGATTGTTGATATAGAGTGCTATAAAGACACAAATAAAACTTTATTCTTGGGGATTGACTTTAAACAAGGTACTAAGGATTTTAATTTTTCATGTGCATCTATTTTCTCATTTATTGAGGAATTAGAGTTAAATCATGTTAAATAGTAGGGGAACTTATAATGAATTATATTAATCGTGGTGGTAAGTCTATACTATCTGCTATTCGTGAGGGTGCTAAGCATGTAAGCGAGCAGAATGGTATAGCTAATATGAAATTGGTGGACGATACTACAGTTAAGAATAGTATTCAAGAAGCTTTTGGTCATATCCCTAATAGTTCTGATATAGGTCAGGTTCCTTTTACAAATTCTTATACACAAGTTCAATCTACGATTGACCCAGTAATTAGGAATAACACTTCTAGTGTGGGTACTAAAGTAACTTCTAAAGCTTCTTTAAGTGCTAATGCGTTTGAGGATAAGCTTGTTAATAAGTTACAAAAGTGTGTTGAGACTTTATCTGATACTGGTGAGTACTATAATGCCGTAGATGCATTGTTTACGTTGTATACGATGGGGGCATTAACAGATGGAGTTGTTGATTCAATTACTAGGCGAGATTTAAAAGAGATTAAATCTATTGTTAGTGAATTTAAGGACATGGTAGATTCTTTCTAAAAGTGGTTGGTATGTGTTATAATACTTGTGTAATTTATTTCATAAGGAGATAACATATGAATACTTTAACAAAGGAAAGTTTATTTCAGATGATTGTTAGGTCTGATGAAATACTACTTGTGGATGTGTCTAACTTTTTATATCGTTATGCTTGGGCATATAAGGATATGTATGTTGATATTAGAGGTCAAGATACATTTGTAGGGCATATTCATGGTTTTCTTAAATTTTTAACACGTTTAGAGGGTACGTTCAATAACCCATCAATCGTTTTATGTTTGGATGGTTCTGACATTACAAGAAGAGAGATAAATCCTAGTTATAAGGCGAATAGGAGCAATCATAGTGATGTTAAAGCTATGATTCAGTCATCTATTAATGACATTGTTAAGATGTCTAGCTTGATAACTTCCACGTATTGTTGTCATGATGTTAGTTATGAGGCTGATGATTCAATACATTCTATTGTTGAGAGTGTGTCTAGTCTTTGTAGTAAGAATAGAATACGTAAGAATGTTTATATTTTATCTAATGACAAAGATATGTATCAACTAGTCAAAGATAATGATTTTGTTGTTGTAAATATCATTCGTAAGTTGGGAAACAATAATTCTTGGAAGGAATCATCTGATATAGTAGATGAAAGTGTTGTTAGAGATACATTTAATGGTGTTTCTCCTAGTGATTTGGTTAAATATCGAGCCATTGTTGGTGATAGTTCTGATAATCTTAAAGGGTACTATAGGTTTTTAAAGTCTAAGGCTAGTGAGGTTGCTAACAACTATGATTATGATATGTGTAATAATACACTAGTTCAGAAAAATGGTTCGCTGGTTAGTGATGATATAGTGGATAAATACATACCAATAATTCTTGATAAGTTTCACATTTTTGAAAATAATTATAAGATTATGAAGATGAAATCGTTTGATTTTGAGATATCACCTATTTCAATGAACTTATCAGATGAGGATGTTTCATCTATAGTATCGCTAATAAATTTATATCGTATGGATTGGTTTTTACATTATTGTATGAGACGTAGTTTGTATAGTGATATAGTAAGGAATTTATGTGGTGTCTAGTTTTTATGTGTATATCTTAGAGTGTAGTGATGGTACATTATACACAGGTTATACACATAATCTTAGTAAGAGGTTAGCTACTCATAACAGTGGTAATGGTGCTAAATACACTAGGTCAAGATTACCTTGTAAATTAGTTTATTCTGAGGTATACACATCTAAGCAAGAGGCTATGAGTAGAGAGTGGTATATCAAGAATAAATTATCGAGAAAAGATAAGTTACAATTAATACAGTCATATTTATGTGGTATACATGGGTAGTTATTTAATGTTTTCAAGTTTAAATATATCACTTTATCTGTTGTATTGTATTGTAGAGAGGTAATATGGAACATCTTATTGTGTTAGCATTTAGTTTACCTTTTATTTTAGGTATTTTAGCTACAATTTTAGTCTATGCATTCTATTGTGTTGTTAAAGCGATATTGCATAGGGTTACAAAATAATATAGATTTTTATGAGTACATGGTAATTCATGTACTCTTTTTTTATTATATGGTGTATAATGTAGGTGTATGTATTTTTCGTATTTTAATATGGGGTATAAACTATGCTAGAAAACTCTAAAATTGTGTATGTTGCTCATCCATATGGTGGCTTATCAACTAACTATGATAAAGTGTCTGATATCATGAGGTTATTGTGTTCTAAGTTTAATGATAAGACATTTGTATCGCCTATTCATGCATATGGTTTTATGTATGAATCTGTAGATTATGATAAGGGTATAAATCTTTGCTTTAAGCTTTTAGATTTGTGTGATACTGTGCTTTTGTGTGGTGAGTGGGAACAGTCTAAGGGATGTAATATGGAGAGAGGGTATGCTTTAGTTAATAATAAGATTGTGGAGATATTGTAATATGATACAGGATATTCTAGAGGGTGTTAAGGATATAAAAGACTTAGCTAATAAGAATAAATCTTTCATGGATATGGGTGATTATAAGTCTGTTTCTGATGGCTATCATACAATAGGTGATTTGTATGAGCATAGGACGTATTTATTTGCCATGATTTGTAAACTCTATATACCTACAGTATATGTGTGGAAAACTAGAAAACATGAAGATGGTACTATGTATGATGATATGTTTTTAGTTGGTATAGATTTACCTAATGGGCAGATTTCATATCATATTAAGAATAAGTATTGGGATTTGTTTGAGGAAGTTCAAGAAATTCCTAATGCAATTAATTATGATGGATATACATCAGATGATGTTATTATTCGTATGGGAGATTATATTAAAAATGTCTAAGTTTGATTACACTTTTAAATCTATGTGTGAGGATATTCTAGGTAGTGGTAATAATTCAGATGGTGAAACAGTTAGACCTAAGTGGGAAGATGGTTCAGATGCTCATACGATTAAAAAATTCGCTGTTGTTAATCGATATGACGTTGGTAAAGAATTCCCTATACCGACTCAACGACCATTAGCTTTTAAATCTTGTGTTGAGGAGATGTTGTGGATTTGGCAACAACACTCTAATAATGTGAATGATTTAAATACACGTATTTGGGACAGTTGGGCAGATGAGAATGGCTCTATTGGTACTGCGTATGGGTATCAAATTGGTAAGCGTTCTACATATAGGATTAAGTCTAATAACATTTTAGCTGATGTAAAGAAAGTATTTCCTACAGTATTTTATGATGTAAATGATAATGTTATTTATGATTCAGACAGTAGACATACTATTTTTGTTGATGGAAAGTGTGACGATTGTACATATATTGTAAGGATGAATCAGATAGATAAAGTACTATATGATTTGGTACATACACCTTTCTCACGTAGGATTATTGCTCATATGTATAATGTAGATGAATTAGCTACAATGAACTTATATCCATGTGCTTATTCTTGTACATTTAATGTAACATTAGATAGTAAAGGGAATAAAGTATTAAATCTCCTATTAAATCAACGTAGTCAAGATGTACTAGCAGCTAATGCATGGAATGTGGCTCAATATTCTGTATTATTACATATGATTGCACAGCATGTTAACATGCGTGTAGGTGAATTAGTACATGTAATTGCAGATGCACATATCTATGATAAGCATATTCCTATTGTTAAGGATTTAATAGAACGAGATACATATGAAGCACCTACATTTAGGTTAAATAAAAATATCACAGATTTCTATGATTTTACTGTAGATGATGTTTCATTGGTTAATTATAAACATGGGGATGCTATTAAAGGTGTACCTATTGCAGTGTAAAGGTGATATACAATGAAAGATAGGAAAGCTATTAAGAAGATTGTTAAGATTATTGAGCGTATTAATAATACAGATGATGTGTTAGATTTA
>ERZ773180.475-NODE-475-length-23955-cov-8.138828_pt1 | contig 23955 bp, 23 predicted proteins | sample MGYA00511080_ERZ773180 | MGnify/ENA primary metagenome ERZ773180 (study PRJEB29015, sample SAMEA2738175) | human oral metagenome | biome: human oral; feature: human-associated habitat; material: saliva | place: China | collected 2178 ...
GGTCCGCGGCCACCGTCACCGCCCAGTTGAACCAGTAGTTCCACCCCATCGCGAAACCGAAGGACGGGGAGATGAACTTGGTGGCGAAGGTCTGGAAGGAGCCCGCGACCGGCTGATGCGCGCTCATCTCACCCAGGGACTGCATGAGGAGCAGCACCATCAGGCCAATCGCCGCGTAAGCGAGAAGGGCACCGCCCGGACCGGCGTTCGCGACCGTCGCACCGGAGGCCAGGAACAGGCCCGTGCCGATCGCTCCGCCGATGGCGATCATCTGCATGTGACGCGACGCCAGGCCGCGCTTGAGCGCGGTGTTGGAGCGCTCGCGCACATCGCTGGCGATGTCGTCGGGAGTGGGGGTAGCCATGAGTCGGTTCCTCATCTGTTGATCGTCGAGTCCCATCTTAGTCCCACAATCGCTTGTGGCAACGTTGACAGTTTCTTTTCTCATTCTTTAATGAGGCCGGGGCCCCTTTCCGTTTTTGTCACACCGTCGCCCGCCACGGCCTCGCCCCCACCAGACGAGCCGCACACACTCTGGGCAGTTACACTAAACCCACCCACGCCACCGCAGGAGGTTCCTATGACGCAATCCCTTATGAGCATCGGCTGGATGCTCCTCGCCCTCGTCCTCTCTGCATCCATCGGCCTCGAGCGACAGGTCCGAGGAAAGAGCGCCGGCCTGCGCACCCAGGCCATCGTCGGCCTCACTGCCTGCCTCATGATGCTCATCTCCAAGTACGGCTTCTCCGACATCCTCGTCGATGGCATTACCCGCTACGACCCCTCGCGCGTCGCCTCGCAGATCGTCTCGGGCATCGGCTTCCTCGGCGCCGGCATCATCCTCACCCGTCACGGCGCGATCCGAGGCCTCACGACCGCGGCCACCATCTGGGAGACCGCGGCGATCGGCATGGCGTGTGGCGCAGGCCTGTGGTGGCTCGCCCTGGCCGGAACAATCCTCCACTTCATCGTCATCGCCCTCCTGACGCCCCTCGTTCAGTTCATCCTCATGCGCACGCATGGACACAAGGTCACGCTCACCGTCCATTACACGCCGGGGCACGGCGTCCTCTCCACGATGCTGAGCCAGGTCTCTTCCCTGGGCTGGACGGTCTCGGCGGTATCGACCCACACGGATTCAAGCGACCGCGCGACCACCGCGCGATTCACTGCGGCGACACGCCAGGACCTCTCACGCTCCCTGCTGGTAACTACTCTGGCCGACCTCGATGGCGTCGCAGGCGTCGACATCAGCGAAGACGACGACGAATAGAGTCCACAGCATAGACGAGGGGCCCGCGGATCACCGCGGGCCCCTCGTTCGCACCATCAGGCTCTCAGCGCGTCACGCCTGAGGACCGAAAGGATTGTGGGGCTTGGCGCCCAGCTGGGGCTGCTGCTGGCCAAACTGAGCCTGCTGGCCATACTGAGGCTGACCGGCCTGAGGCTGGCCGGCCTGGGGAGCCTGGAAGCCACCCTGCTGCTGGCCGAACTGAGGCTGGCCGGCCTGGGGAGCCTGGAAGCCACCCTGCTGCTGACCGAACTGAGGCTGACCGGCCTGGGGAGCCTGGAAGCCACCCTGCTGCTGGCCGAACTGGCCCTGCTGCTGCCCCATCTGCACACCGGCGAACGCGCCACCAAAGGCATTCGGGTTGTTGATCGGCGCGACCGCTCCATTTTTCAGCTCCATGAGCAGGAAGCCGCCCGCAACGCCGAGCGCGATAGAGAACAGCAACAGCATGTACGCACCAAAGCCCGCGTGGACGTAGTCATAACTAAGCGCGACAAAGAACTGAATGACACCAAGCAACGCCACCACAAACGCGCCGATGCTCGCCGACAGGTAGGCCCACTTCTGATTCGTGAACCAGTAGGCGATGCCCAGGCCGACGACAGCCATCAGCATGATGAGATGGAATGCCGAGTATCCACCCTTCGCGGTGAACATCGACGCACTTCCATAGTCATTGCTGACGTAAGGCAGCAGCATCGAGACGAGGATCAGCACCGCCGACGCGGCGATACCAATGAGCGAGTATGTTGCACGAACGGAACGACCGCTCACCTTGCCCGTTTCGGCGACGACAGCCGACTGGAACTGGTTGAACGCCGTATTTGCAGCAGCGCTGAACTGCTGACCCGCCGACGGGCCGGCCGGAGCGTAACCCGGCTGACCAAACTGCTGCTGGCCGGGCTGACCGAAGGGAGCCTGCTGACCCTGCTGCGGCTGCGCACCGAACTGCTGCTGGCCGGGCTGACCGAAGGGGGCCTGCTGGCCCTGCTGCGGCTGGCCACCAAACTGAGGCTGCCCCTGCTGCGGCTGGCCGGGCTGACCGAAGGGGGCCTGCTGGCCCTGCTGCGGCTGGCCGCCGAACTGAGACTGCCCCTGCTGAGGAGCAGTGCCGTACTGGGGCTGGCCGAAGGGGGCCTGCTGGCCCTGCGGCTGAGCATCTGCCTGGGGCTGGCCCTGCGGCTGAGCATCTGCCTGCGGCGGGTTGCTGAAGGGAGACTGCGCGACCTGCTCCTCGGTCGACGGGGCCGGAGCGGCCTCGTCACCCGCGGGAGCCTCGGACTGCGCCGCACCCTCAAGAATCGCCTGCTCGAGGTTATCCTCGGAGGCCTCGGCCACGGGAGCCTCGGGCTCGACGTAGGCAGCCTCGGGCTCGACGTGGGCAGCCTCGGGTTCTGCGGGAGCCTCGACGTGGGACTCTTCGACGGGGGCTGCGTCAGCTTCGGTGTGCGCTTCCTCGTGAGCACCGGCGAAAGGCTCGGCCTGCTCGCCGGCTTCCTCTGCGGGAGCCTCGGGCTCGGAGACGGCCGGCTCCTCGGCAGCCGGGGGCTGCGCGGGAACGACACCCTGATCCGCCAGCCACTGCCCGAGGGCAGGGTACAGCGACGGGTGCGTTGCGACGTAGGGACGCAGGTCCGGGCGAGCGGCAGTGATATCCGCGAGATCCTGGGCCGAAAGCGCCGGATTGCTCAAGTCGGCAGCGGTGAGCTGCGACGGATCGATAGTGCTCATCTGTATTCCTCTCGCACCCGTAGGTGCAGTTCCTGATGGCGAACAGCCAATACTATCGCGCCGAAGGTTGTATACGTCAAGACGTTCACACCATGAAACATGGGCGCGAAACAAAAGACCCGGCCCCTCACGGGACCGGGTCTGTGGTGGTAGCGGGGACAGGATTTGAACCTGCGACCTCCGGGCAGTGGTTGTCTGTGCTGTATTTGCTGGTCTCGCTGCACATGCTGCATTTGCTGTACGGTTTCGCAGGTTGTGGACTTGTTCGTAGGCTCGCGCCGTCGCGGGCACTCATCCTTGGTGGATATGGACAAGGATCACATTTTGACGAAGTCGGTACCAGTCGAGTGGGCGGCTGCTCTGGATCGGTGGGAGCTGTATCTGCGAGCGGGTGGCCGCAGTGAGCGCACGGTCGAGACGCGCATCAGGCACGTGCGGCAAGTCGCTCGGGGTCTTGGTGTTGTGTCGCCTCGGGACGTGGATACGGACATGCTCATGCGGTACTTGGGGCGTCAGCGTTGGGCTGCCGAGACTCGACACGGATACTACGAGTCATTGCGTCTCTTCTATCGGTGGCTTTATCCGAAGGGTGGTTCACCTGCCGAGTGGCTACCCGTGGTACCCAGGCGTCCTGGTGCTCCACGTCCGGTGCCGCTCGATGTACTGCATGAGGCCGTCGCGGTCGCTGATCGGCGCACCCGGCTCATCTTGTGCCTGGGGGCATGCGCGGGCCTACGGGCCTCGGAGATTGCCGCCGTCCACGGTCGGGATGTCCTCGATGACGGGACTGGGGTATCCCTCATGGTCGCGGGAAAGGGCGGGCGTGTTCGTCGGGTGCCTCTCGCGGATTGGCTGGCAAGAGCTGTGGTGGCCGCGTGTAGCGCTGGGGGCGGCTGGTGTTTCCCATCGAAGTACGGCGGGCATCTTTCGGGCGCGCACGTCTCGAAGCTCGCGGCCGTGGTGTTACGGGATGGGTGGACCCTCCACACACTGCGGCATCGGTTCGCGACGGCCGCGTATTCGGCCGAACGGGACCTTCTCGCCGTCCAACGGCTGCTGGGGCATGCGAGCGTGGCGACAACGCAGCGTTATGCGTCTCCTCCCGAGGATGCCTTGCGCCGCGCGATCGAGGCCGCCGATTTCACCCGTGAGACGTGAGTAGGGCCATCTCTGTTTCTGGGTGGGTGCTGTACATGCTGCATTTGCTGGTGTCGCTGCAAATGTGCTGCAAATATCTCGTTTTTCTTCTGTTTTCAATGAAAGGTCTTTGTGATGTTCTCTTACTCTCTCGAAGCTTCTGCTGTGTCTGTTTTGACCAATGCTGATGTCTTTCACCTTCGTGGGGCTTTGGAACGGGATCGTGATCGCCTGGAACGGGATCTCGCATCCCTTGATGAGGTGAGCGCATCTGTGGTTGCTCCGGCAATTCGTGAGCATACGGAAGCGATCGGCTCACTCCTGGCTCGCCTTGATGAGGCGTGCTCAGTCCTGATTTCGTACTCCCCGCTCGGGGATTGAGGGGGTGTTGATTGTGTCTGACAAGCTGCGTGAGCAGGTGCGGCAACTTCTTGCCTTGGCTGATGACCCCGGCGCTTCGGCTTCTGAGCGCGAGGTTGCTATGAAGCGGGCGTCTATCCTCATGGCGCGTCACGCGATCACGTCGTTGGACGTGGAAGAGGCGGGCCGTGAGGATATTGAGGTACGCGAGCTCGCGCTTGATGGAGGGCCGTCGACGCCGTCGCTCGCGATGTTTACGGCGATCGCAGATGTCGCGAAGGCTGCGGGTCTGTTTGCGTATTACACGGATTATCGGAAGGTTCGCGGTCGCCCACACATTCTGGTGTGTGTGGCTGGGTTCAGGTCGGATCTGGAGTGGTTTATGCCTTTGGCGGTTGCGATGACAGCGTATGCGGCGACCGGTTGGGTTGCGTGGCGGCGCGCGAACGCTGGGCGGTATAAGCGCAGCAAGACGGCTCACCGTAGGCGGCTTCGTGATGGGTTTATCACGGGCTTTGGCGCGGGGGTGGCCGTCGCAGTTCGTGATGCTCGCGCCGAAGCGATCGCTGAGGAGGATGCTTCCCCTGCGTCCTCTCGGGCGCTAGTAGTGCGAACCCGGACAGCGCGCCTTGATGAGTGGGCGGAAGCCCTAGATCTTGTCCCTGGGGATCACCTTGATCTCAATGATGACACTCGCAACGCAGGTTACAGCGCTGGCCGCGCGTCCCGCCTTGGGTGCGACTCATCCAAGCTCGCCGGGCACAACACCCTCCAAATTACCTACTGATGAAAGGATCATGCTCATGCTGACTATCGCCGTAACAAACCAGAAGGGTGGCGTTGGCAAAACGACCACGACGTACCATCTTGCGCGGGCAGCGAGCCTGCGCGGGCTGAGGGTTCTGGTGATCGACTTAGACCCTCAGGGCAATCTCTCGGACTCGTTAGCCGAGTTGGAGGAACAGCAGGCCGGTATGGCTGATGCGCTGTCCACGAGATCGGAGTGCGGCCTTGGGGATGTCATTGTCCCGACGAATTGGGATCGGGTGTATCTTGCACCTTCGGGCGCGGATGCCCTGGCGGCCGTGCGCGATGAGCTCGTGACGGTGGCGTTTGGTCGGGAGCGGCGTTTGGCCGCGCAGCTCGAAACTGTGGAAGATGTGTTCGATCTTGTCCTGATTGATTGCGCTCCTGCGCTTGATACGTTGACGGCGAACGCTTTGGCTGTGGCTGATGGAGTGCTTGTCGTGACTCAATCGCGGTTGTACTCGGCGTCGGGGCTGGCGCACTTGCTTGATGCTGTTGAAGCCGCGCGCGCCTACTACAACCCGAGGCTGCGGGTTGCTGGCGTGCTGGTGAATCAGCACAAGGGGCGCACTCGCCAGGGCGCGTACTGGTTGGATGAGCTGTCGACCGCGTGCCGGGAACGTGGCCTCATGCTCTTGGATCCGCCTGTGCCCGATATGGTGGCGATCTCGGACTCGGCCGAGGCCGGTGTTGGCCTCGATGAGTGGGCTGGCAACACGGCCGACCTATGCGCTCTGTACGATGCGCATCTCGCGTCGGTGCTCGCGACGATGGGTGAGGGGGTGGAAGCGTGAGTGTCCGTCGTCCTGAGCGTCGCAAGTCTGCACTGAGTAGCGGCGTTGCATCGGTGATCGCCCCTCCCCCGGTGGCCAGCGAGTCTGCTCACGTGTCGGTCTCTGCGCCGAAAGCTACTCCTGAGACCGCACGCCTCTCGATTCGTGTGGATGCTGAGCTGCTTGGGCAGGTGCGTGCGGCCTGGTGGTCGACGGCCGCGTCGACGGGCACGCGCTCGATGAGCGCGTGGATTATCGAGGCTTTGGAGGATCACCTGCGACGTGCGGAGGCTGAGTTCAACGGCGGCGAGCCGTTCGCGCCGCTTGATGCTGGGGAAATCCCGCGCGGCCCTCGATGACTATAGCGCTGTGAGAGTTCGCCTAATCGTCGATGGGGACACCTCTAGCATCCGGGCGATTGTCGCCACGCCCTCGCCCTGAGCGCGTAGTCGGCGCGCGAGGGTGCGTTGTTCGTCCGTGAGTGCCGGCGGCCGGCCGATCCGCCGGCCGGCGGCGCGGGCGGCGTCGATGCCAGCGCACGTGCGCTCCTTGATGAGGGCGCGCTCATACTCCGCGAACGCCGCTGCTAGCTGATAAAACATGCGACCTAGCGGCGTTGAGGTGTCGATCCCCTCCGTGAGGCTGCGGAAGTGAACGCCTCTTGCTGCGAGGTCGTCGAGGGTGCTCACGAGGTCTGCGAGGGATCGTCCAAGGCGGTCGATGCGAACGACCGTGAGGGTGTCCCCCGCCCCTAGTCCGCGGTTGCACGCCTGCCATTCGGGGCGTTGCATGGTCGCGCCGCTGGCGTGCTCTACGAAAATGGGGTCGCATCCTGCGGCTCTGAGCGCGTCGATCTGCGCGGCAGGGTCTTGATCGCTGGTGCTGACGCGGGCGTATCCGGTAGTGCTCATGTGCAAAATCCTACGTGCCAAGTTTTGGCGCACTAGGGGTTTTGGTAGGGGTTTTTGGCGCGGCGTGTCGCGGTGATCGCCGCGCCTGGCGGTGGGGTGTCAGAACCGGTCGTTTTTGGCGCATGGCCGGGCCGCTTTGTTCTCACCGCCCCTATCTGTCCCTCCTGATGCGCATCGTTGTTTCCCTATTTGTTGGTTTTCCAAGCCATGGATAGAGACCCCAGCGGTTGGTGAGTTGATGTGCTCAACGTCGGCGCTTTCCCCAGCCATGCTCTCAGGGTTGCTTGTTTCTTCGTTGGCAACTGTGTGCAGGCGCGCGTAGCGCGGCTGTGCACAGGCGGCAGTAATTCGACGCTCGTGGGGCCGTGTGCGTGCGCTCCGTGATTGCCTAGGGTGCTGTATTTGCTGTCTATGCTGCATATGGCTAGCGGTAGTAGCGATTTCCGTCTCCGCATAGACCGAGTGCGTACCCAACGATAGACAAGAATGCGACGAGCGATGCAGCCCAGAGCGTGGCGCGAACGATGAGTGCGAGGATGCGAATGGCGCAGCTCACGCCAGTGAGCGTCCAGCCGAGTGCTCGGCTTGCACCGTTGACGATCGCGCGTGTGCGTGAGCTCCACATGCGGGTCTTGCTCCACGCATACGCGGCCGCAGTACTGAGAACGATCGCGAATAGTGCGATTATCGGCCGCGTATCGGGGACGAGGAGCCAGGCTGCGGCCGCTGTGGGGATGAGGATCGGGAGCGCCTTTCCGATGGGCACGGCCCGGGGTGCAGGTCGCATGATCAGTCTCCTTGCTTGATGCATTCATTTGTTCGGCAGTGTATGGCTGCCCATCGTCGTTTGTGTCCGCGCGGCTCCGGCACGTCGTGCCGGGGCCGCGCGGAACTCATGCCCAGTCGGGGGCGTCTGGCCATGCGTCGGCGTCGTCGTCCGGGGTTGGCTGGGGCTGGGGTACCGTGTTCGCTGTATTCGCTGGTTTTGCTGGTTTTGCTGGTTTTGCTGGTAGCCCTGCGATTTCTTCGTCGGTGAGCGCGTTGATGTGGACGCGCTCGATGCGGGTGTCGGCCGTCGCGGCGTTGATCGTGCCGGAGGGGACTTTTACGACGAGGTATGCGCCGCCCTGCGGCAGGCTCTTGATGTCGTTGGGGTGGAGAATGAACTCGTCGACCTCGCGCAGGGAGCCGACGCCGCTTGCGGCGTGCATGCCTCCGAGTGCGTCCCAGTCGTCTTCGATTTGGAGTGTTTCTTTCCATGCGAGGCGGCTGCCGATGTCCCGGGCGATCGCGTCTGCTGCCTCTCCCCTGGTCTGGCGCAACACGAGCCAGACGTTGGCGTTTGTGCGCACGCTGGCCGCAAACTGCGGGCTAACGGCTTCGAGGTCGGCGTCGAGGTCTTGCGTAGCGAGGAGGACAGCTCCGCCTGCTGATCTGGCGCGTGCGTACAGGTCGGCGACTCTGGGGGTGCCGAGGGCACTGAATTCGTCGAGGATGACGGGGCACATGTGCTCCTTTCCCCAGCCGTCGCGTGCGAGGCGTCCGAACGTCGCACACAAGTCTTGCACTGCGAGCGTGCCGATGGTTCGCGCGATTTGGGGTGTGCCTGCGGCGTCGAGGGAGAAGCACACGATGTCCCCGGCGCGAATCGCGTTCTCCATCGTGAACCCGCTGGCGTCGAGGATGTGGCCTGCGGCTGTGTCGACGATGACGGCGACACGGTCTCTCACATCGCCTACGTCGCCCTCGTTTTTCGCGGCGTCGAGGTCGGCCAGGTAGCGCGTGAGCGACGCTGCCACGGCTGGGGACACGTATGGAGTGATGCTGCGGAGCGTGTCGAGGTTGAGGAGGTCGGTCACGTCGGCCAGGCTGATCTGCCAGGTGCCGCCCCCGACGCGAGCGACGCGGGCGTCGGCTAGGTCGACGCACACGCGGCACGCCTGCTGCAACAGTCGTCGTGACAGGGTTGCGTAGTGCATGTTGAGCGATTTGTCGGCCGCGAACAACGATTCATACAATGCATCGGACATTTCGTCGGCGGTGAGTCCTGCGAGAGGATTGTACGTGCTACTCATGGCATCGACGGTGACGTGGTAGAAACGGCGGCCACTCTGGGCAGCGATTACGGCGAGGGTGGAGGCGAGGTCGGGGTCGGCCTTCATGTCGATAACGACGGCTGGCAGATGCAGGTCTCGCGCGGCCGGGGCGCCGGTGAACCCGTAAAGGACCCTTTCGAGCGCCTGGGTTTTACCGACGCCGGTCGGGCCAATGACAACGCCGTGCGTGCGGAATGCTGTGGCGTCGAGGTTGACGGGGCGGGCGGCTTCGTTGACACCAATCGGCATGTTGAGGTTGCTTACTGTCGCGACGGCACGCGCGCTCGTGACGGCCACGCGTTGGCGAGCCTTCGCGCGGCGCACACGCTTGCGCGTGGCGGGGCGCTTGGCACGAGCTCGCGGCCCCGCGTCGTCGGTCTCGCGCCACGTGGCATCGAAGCGCCTGCGGTAGGCGAGGAAAATGCCTGCGATGAGGATCCCCGCGCAGGTCGCGAAGGGTAGCTGCATAACTGCCCATGTCTGCCAGTTCGCAGCGAGTACCTGGCCTGGTGTGGAGGCTTCAGCGCTCGGCCCGTTGATCCTGAGAGCATTAATGAATGCGTCAAGGAGCTGGGTGCCAGCCTCCCGATAGGTCCTCAAGTAGTCAGAGCACCACCCTGCGGCCCACCCATACGCGCATGCGGCAATGCCCGTGAGCGGCAGGACCAAGGTCGGCATTCGACGTACCCAAGGAATACGGCCACACAGGATAACAACTAGTGCGATGAGCGTTGTTATTGGGTTGAGGAAACAAGCGATGACGAACCCTATTCGCAGGGCGGCCGTTGAGTCGTCGACGGGGCCGCCGCGCCCGAATCGTAGCTGTGGACTACGTGCAGCATTACTCATGATTGATCTCCTTTAGAGTCATTCATAATGGTGTTGAGTGGGAATACTGCAATTGGTCGACCGAGTCCACGTGATTGCAGGACAGCGTTGGCTTCGTCGCATGCGCTCGACACCACGGGATGCGATTCTGGCGTCGTCAGGTAGATGCCCATTCGGTAGTGCTGCGAATAGCCGTACCCGTGCATGAGGTGAATGAGTCGTCGCTTATTCTTTGGTGTCCATTCGACTTCGTAGCCAACGCGTTGTCCGTCGTCCCCGCTGATCATGTCCGGCCAGGCGTACCCTTTGGTTCCATTGGCGCGGGTAATTGGAATGGCGTAACTGTTGATGTCTGGGTCGAAGCTCAGGGCGCGTGCCTCGCGCTCTGAGATGAGACCGGGGCGGTCTCCTCGATGTGCAAGTGCTAGGTAGACATCGACGCATGCGCAATCGTGAGCGTATTCGGCAAGCTTCACGCCAACGCCTGCGCCGCCCTCAACGCCCATAAAGCTCGCTCCCTCGTCTGAGAGGTAATGCACTTGCGTTTTACCGATGACGCTTTGTGAGCAAACGAGGCCGATTTCTCGTAGCTTAGAGAGCCGACGTGATGTGTATGCGACAGCCGTCGCGCGGCTCTGGTTTGGGAATACTTCGCGACGGAGTGGTTCGACCGGGACAAAACGGAATTTTGCGAGCAATGCGAGAATGCGTTGATCCGCGTCGCTAATTGCCATGAGTTACGCTCCAAGAGTGATCAATGAATACTAATTTTGCAATATGTCTAACGCTACATGACTTATGTTGTTGCATGTGGACATTTCAGAAATTTGTTTATTTATTGCGACACGCTACGGTGCGCGCTGCCTTGGCCTTCCTTCCCTCTTCCTTTCCCTGCCTTCACTACCTTTCTTCTTCTTATCCCCATACTTCACACCCACCTTTCTTCTTCTCCTGCCCTGCCGGACCCCGACCCCCCTCTGCCAATGCTTGTCGTTGGGGGAGGGGGGTCGGGGTCCGGCAGGGCAGGTTTGCCCAGCGTTTCCCGTGGGTGTGAGTACAAAGCGGATTGTACTGTTGTTGCACTCTGGTTTGTATGCAGGTTTGTAGTGATGGCAGGGGGCAGGTTTCGTTAGCTAGCGACTAGACGAGCGGCGGGTTGCTAGCTGTCATCGCGTGGTACATGCGCGTCGTCGTATTCGGCTCCCCAGGCCCTTTCGACCGCTTCTTCAACCAGTTTGTAGAGCGATGTTTGCTCTTTCCATTTCCTCCATTGGAGGATGTTATAGGTGCGTTCGCTGATGTCAGCGTTCAGAGCTCGGGTGACGCCCCTTGATGGTTTGTATTCTCGTTTTGATTCCATGATGTCCTTTCACTGGTAGTGTCGAAACTGCATGTTCTTGTTGCGTCCGTAGATGGCTTCGATGTTGATGCCCGTTTCTGGGCTATCTGCTGAGACCATTTGTCCATTGCCAATGTAGATTGCGACGTGGTCGATTTCGCCGCCTCCGAGGCTCCAGAAAACGAGGTCTCCGGGCAGCGCTTCTGCTTCTGTGACTTGCCGCCCAAACGTTGCTTGCTGTGCTGATTGGTGTGGTAGCTCGATGCCGAGTTGGCGCATGAATGCTTGGGTGAGTCCCGAGCAATCATAATGCGGTCCTTCGCCTCCCCATACATAGGTGTGTGAATCGTCGTTAGCGATTCCTTTAGCCCATTCGATAGCTTGCTCAGTTGTTGCGCTGATAGCTGTTGTGTTTGTCGTCAGTGTTGTTGCGCCCTGGTAGGTGGCCATGGAATTAATGATCTTGGGGACGTACTTTTCTGTTTCTCCGTTGGTGGGTATTCCGCCTGCCGATTGCACTGCGCCTGCTCCTGCATTGTAGGCAGCGAGTGCTAGCTCGACGGGCGCGCCGCTTGCAGTACCGGATTCGATGTAACTTTTGACGGTTGCGAGCATGGAGCACATGTAATGCCCTTGGCTGATAATGGCGTCGTGTGGATTATGAATATCGGCTTTCCCGTCGCCGTCGCCGTCCTTTCCTGCACCTCCGTCCCATGTGGCGGGCATGAATTGGGATATTCCCTGTGCTCCCGCTTCACTTCCGGCGTTTTCATTCCAGTTTGACTCTGCGGCAATTTGTGCTGCGATAAGCGCGGGGGTAATTCCAGCGCAAATACTTCCTGCTCGGATTACATCGGATCGGTATTGTTCGGGAACCGAGTCAGAGACGCCGCCTCCTGGGCCGCTGGCGGCTGTTTGGTTTTGCTGATAGGAGCTGCCGACGATGGAACTCATCGCAATGATCATGAGGAAAGCGATAGCGGCTATGAGTGCGGCGGCGAGTTTGAGCTTCCATGCGAAGAAGAGCTTCATGGGAGTGCCTTCCACTGGTCGACTTTCCAGCCGCCGTCGACTGTGTCAGGGTCGGGAATGACTGTGATGCGCGCGCTCACCTGTTGTCCTGTGTCGAGCGTGATCGTCGCTGTTGCACTCCAGGTCGTGGGGTGCTCGGCGTCGGCCGTTTCATCGCTGTACGCGACCTGGACGTGATGGATGTTGAGCGGCGCGGCCTGGGCTTCGGGGTGCTCGGCCATGTATGCGCCCATCGCCCACGTCTGGAGGGGCGTGAGGCGTTGGGCGATCTGCGTCCATGTGGTTGCTTCTGTGCGCTCGATGTAGAAGCGCTCAATCCATGTGCGTGCCGTATCGCGCGCTGGCGCGAACACGTCGACGGTCTGCGAAGGCGTTGGCGTGGGGGTCGCAGAGGTGACGCGCGTCGGCGCTGGTGTCGGCGTAGCAGGTGTGGGGTTTAGGTTCGTTGCATGGTCGGTTGGCGTCGCGACAGGTGGTCGTGTAGGGGCGGGCATCGACCATATCCACCACACGACGCCCGCTAGGAGGCTCATGGCCGCTATGAGGGCACAGATGGCGGCGTAGCCGCGTGGCCGGTGGGGTGCGGGTTCGCTGGGTTCCTCGATGTTGAGCAACCCGTCCCATTTACTCTCCTGGTGCATCTTTCTTCTCCCTCACGTCCTTCGGGTCGATGTCGATGATCGGACCGCGCGGCGGTTGTGTGTTCTTGGGGGGCGGGTTGTCGCGTAGGCGTGGCTCTCCGGCCCCGCGCCGCGGTGATGAAGACTGCGGGAAGGACCACAACGGTGTTGTGGGTTCCTTGGTTTCTTCCTGCTCCGGTGGCGGCTCTGGTGTTCGAGGAGCAGGCCCTGGCTGTGTTGGGGTGACCGGCGGCTTGTTGGACCCACGCGGGAGTGCACCTGCGGGGCGGCGCTGATTAATCTGGGAATCGTTGTAGCGCCAGACATTCGTGTAGGGACTCGTCCTGGTCATGCCTGCCTGTCGGGGCCGCGCTACATCGGTTGAGAACTGATGCGGTTGCACCGGTTGGCGTCGCACGTACTGGGAGTACCGTGGCAAGGAGTAGGGATCCCCTTGTTCGCGAGGCTCGCGCTTAAAGAGCGACAGGTGGTCCCTGTGCTGTTTGAGTTTGTCTGGGACCTTGGGCAAGTGTGGTCTTCGCGGCAGGAGACGACGGACGTTGGCGGCTCCAGCGAGGAAGCCACCAAGTCCGCTGTTACCAGCGTTGTTGGCCTCGAATACGTTTTTGAGAATGCCCAGGGCGCGCGATCCGGCGACGATTGCACCGATGGTGAAGATGACGGTGGAACCCCATCCCAGCGAACTGGTCAGCGCGATGGTTGCGCTCATGATGGCCAGTGCCCCGGCGAGGGCCAGGAGAGCTGCGATGGACAGGAGATAGACTCCGACAACGGCTCCGAGCCAGCCCAGTGCCCATCGTCTGGGCCGTCCGGGCGTGGCAGCAAAGCACGCAAACAGTCCAGCAAAGATGAGCAGAAGGAACACAACCATCATGGATACGAGGCTGGTTAGAGCGATAACGAAGGTCAAGCCAGCGAAAGCGAGCGCACAGATCAAAGAGATCACGGCGATTCCGAGTCGGTAAGCTCCACGGTGCCCGGTTAGGGTTTGATACGCGTCGGATTTGTCGTCCCCAATCTTCCCCTTGATTTGTGTCGTGATGTATGACAGGCGCGAATCTTCCGCGAGCGGACTTGTATTCCTAGACAAGACCTCCTGTCCCCATCGTTCACATGCGGATAGCGAGCCAAACTCGGCGTAGCACCACGGCGTGACAACGTAGGTGCGCCACACGGCATCAGCCATTCGGCGCATGGAGTTGTCGACCTCGTTGTCCCCGTATGTTGCTGTGGGTCCTTGGAAGGGCGTCGCCAGGTCGGTGGAGGTGGATTCGATGATCTTGGTTGAGGCTTGGGCTCCTACGTCGTGGACCCCGACTACGGCGTCGAGTAGCGGCCCTGCCTGGGTGCTGAGAAGGAAGACGGCAACACCCGCGCCCGCCATGATTGCCAGGTCGTTGATGACTTGGCCGGTGTGGGACCGGAACCGGAAGATAACGGTGCCCGCACCTAGGATGAGCATCGAAGGCAGGAGCCACCCGCTAAAGAAATCTGCGACACCACCAACACCTTTTTCGACGCGGTCTCCGAGGGTGTTGAACGCCGTGAGGTCGGTCGCCTGCCAGGTCATGGCGATGGCTCCGTTCGTCACGGATCGCGTCCCAGCGAACGTCAGTTCGGAAAGGCCATTGAACGTGATATCGACGCCGTTTTGTACGACTTCAAGGGCACCGAGATCTTCATAGTCGAAGGAATACGCCCCGTCTGGGTATTTCTCGTACAGGGTGGGGTCTTGCCCCTGGGTCGCGTCCGGGGCCTGGAAGAGCTGACCGATTCCCACCGGCGCGTAGTCACCGGATTGGGGCTTGTCCCCTGATTGTGGGTCGTCTGCCCAGGCCGTTCCGGTTCCCACGAACAGCCCAAGTGCTGCCAGGCAGAGGGCAGCAAGAATTGCTAGCGGTCGTTTCGCATGCGCGAATCGAGTTTCCATCGCCCGTCCTCCCAGTAGAGAGTTTCTTGAATCGTTGCGTTGCCGCCCCCATACAGGACGGTGTGGTAGTCGACGGTGGCGGTTGCCTTATCGCCGTCGATGACGATGTTCTCGATGCGTCGAATCTCGTCTTTGTGCCCCATGTAGTCATCTTTTGGGGCCTCGCAGCCTGTGACGTAGGCGCGGGATTCGGCGGTGATGAGGTCATTGCAGTAGTGCTGCCACTGTTCCTTAGTGATACTTCCCTGGTAGAGAGTGCGGAACTCGTCCCTGATGGTGGCTTCGACGCCCGCGGCGTCCTTGCTCATTGCTGCGGGAGATTCCTGGGCAGGCGTGGCGATAGGCGTCGTAGCTGAGGTCGCTGGGGTGGTGGCGTGACCGATGGCGTAGCCCACTGCCGCGCCGATGGCAAGAGTAGCGGTCGCTGTGGTGGACAAAGCGATGGTGCTCCACCGGCGGTTTGTCAGGTTAGTGTTCATGGTGTCCTCCTGGGGGTTGTGTCGAGAGCTCGCGCCACGGCCCGGTTGGGGATTGCAACCTGGATGGTCGCCACGCGGTCACGTGCATCTCTCATGATGCAGTGACCGTGCCACACTCCGCCTGCGGGGTTCGTGTTGATTGATGACAAGATGGCTCGTACTTGGTCACTGGGGGCAAGCCCGAGAATTTCTGCGACAGCGTCCTGCTGCTTGCGCGTCTTTTGAGAGAAGGCAAACACAGTGACGATTTGCTCCATGATGCCGTCGCGTTCGGCAATGCTTGTCGGGTCTTGGCTGTCGATAGCCAAGGAGGCTCCCAGCGCGCGGCCCAAGCGCGCTGTTTGGTCAAGGAACGCAGCTCCTTCTTGCGTGGCGGTGAACAGATGCGCTTCGGGTACAACGACCAGCTTGCGCAGGGGACGCAGCGCGGGATCCTTAGCACTGGTGGTGACCCACGAGAGCGCACCGCGTACAACGGCGGCGCTAACTCGCTGCATGACCGTCCATTCTGACGCAGGCGTCCCTGCGGGAGGCAGGTCGAGCTTCGGGAATTGAAGCAGGACGATACCGGGGCGCGCTTCGAGCGTGCCGACCTGGCGTGCGCCTACGATCATGCGGCCGATCGCATCTCCTTGGAACGCAGCAAGCTCAGCGGCGACCCGTCGCGCAGTTTCGTCCTCATCCTGGCGCATGCGCTCGATAAGGATGGCCGTCGATCGCTCTTCCCCATCGCCAATGAGCGCCGCGATGTGACGCATGAGCACTGGGTGCGCTGCCAGACGCAGCGCGTCAGAAATGAGCAGCATGAGCTGGGAATGGGCGTGAATGAGCGCATCGTCGGCGTCCATGGTTGCCAGCAGATCACACGTGCCTGCGTATGTGGCGCTCATGTCGACGCGGCGGGCCTCTAGGCCCATGCTGTGGGCGGCTCCCACGAGGCCGCCCTCGGAGTTGTTCAGGTCGCCTTTGAGGTCGAAGACGGGGACCCAGGAGCGCTCGGCGGCGGCATCGAGGGCAAGGAGCTGCAACAGGGTTGTCTTTCCTCGCCCTGATCGTCCCAGAACCGCGATGGTTGAGGTGTCTCCCTTCAGTGGCGCTTGGGTGGGGTGGCACCGAACGATCTGGGCCGTGGTGCCTGTCGTGTAGCCGATGGCTGGCCCGTCCTCATCACCCACGACGCTGCCTGCCCAAAACCACGAGCCGAAGAAGGCTTCGGCGTCGCTGATGTGGTGCATCGCTTCCACGCGCACGTGGTCACCCGGGAGTGTGGACATCCACGCCTCTGCTTGCTCGTCGGCTGCGACCTCGACGGTGATTCCGACCTGGCTGTATGCCTCGATGACTGCGTCGACGCTTGCGTGCAAGTCGTCGAGGTTATCCTCACTGACGCTCAACGTCGGCCAGAATTTTACGAGGCGCACCCGACCACGGTTGATGTCGCCTTCCAACACGGCCATTTCAGCTTCGGAGTACTGAACGTCGGCGCTGGGTTCGCCAGCGTCCGATTTCGCGGCTTCGCGTCGCTGTTCGGCGGCGCTGTCTTTGGTGCGCTTAACCACCTTGCGTGCGGCTTTTTGGCTCATGAACTCGAAGCGAATCGACGCTTCGGCGTGCACGTCAACGGTCGCACTCCCGTCGAGTGCGGGCCGGGAGATACCCGACAGTAGTGTGAGCCACTGGCCGGTGTCGTTGGTGTCGAGCGCGTCTGCGGAGAACTGGGAGATGATGAGCTGCGCACTGTAGGCGCTCGCTTGGCCAGCGGCGTCGTAGAAGCGCTGGTGGTCCCTGTAGGGGACCATCCGGCCACGCATCAGCCTGGCCAGGTGGGCGCCGGACACGGTTCCTTCGATGGGGGCAGCATCGGACGCGCGGAAACACTCGCGGCCAAGCATCCACGCGAGGGTTTCGACGTCGACCGGGGTGGCGTACCACGGTGCTTTGTTGAGCTGGCCGCCCAATGCTCGCATGGTCTGGTCGAGCCAGGCGAGTTCTTGGCGTGGAATCGAGGTCGCGTCGCCTCTCACCCAGTCCACGGCGCGGTTGATCGCGCGTAAAAACTTGGGGTCGTGGCGGTCCTCGATGTCGATACCGAGGAAGACGTGGCGCTCGGGCAGTTGCCAGGCGTCAATCGCTTGTGTGCGCACGGTTGTCCATGCGCGTCCTTCGGGCGCGGTGAACGCTGTTGTGCTCGTGGCGTACTCGTCGCCGGTGATGCGCCCCCACACGATCTTGATGTGGCACGTGCGGTCGCGTAGGACCTTTTGGGCCAGCGCGATCGCTTGGGTGAGTTCGGCGTCCATTTCCTTCGCGGTGGCCATCTGTGTTGATGATGGTTTAATGCGGAACCACGCGGTTGCGCGTTCTTCGGTGACGGTTAGGCCGTCGGCGAGGATCTTGTAGGCGGGCATCGGTGCTCGTAGCGAGGGTGTGATGTCCACGATGCGTTTGGCCTTGTCAAACACGCTTTTTCCTCCTCTTCTTGCGGGGTGTTGCTGTTCGTAGGTCATTCATGGCATCAAAGCCAATGAGTGTGACCGTTTGTGTGAGGTCGATGCCTGCCCCGGCCTCAGCGTCTCGGTGGTCCTCAGCCTCAGCGCGGGTGGCCCACACGGCTGTGTCCGTGCCTTCGCCCACGTAGTGGCGAATGTGGTCGAGTTGAAACCGTTTGGCGAGAGACAATGCCTCGCGCCGATTCGTGGATCGCTGGCCTGCAATGACTGGCCGGTGCCCGACGAAGGCGTATCGGAACCAGTGCATCCATACGGTGATGCGTTTGCGGCGCTCGCGCTTGGGGTCATCCTCAAAGCCCTTGACCACTAGGGCTACAGGGAGCGTGATGTAAATGAGGATGCTCAACCGCCCGGGTGGCCCGAAGATCAGCCACAAAAGCCCACACCACGCAACCACGAGCGGTACACCGATGGTGAGCGCGCTTCGTGGCACCCCGTCGACAACGTCAAGTGGGCCGAACTTGTACTGGCGCGTCTCAAACTCGAATGAGCGCGTCAGAATGTGTCCCTGAGCCATGGCGTTAGTTTTCGGTGATCTTCTGGGCAACGAACTTGATGAACGTGATGAACGTGTCAGGGGACAAGATCACCCATCCACACACGATGGCGGCTGCGATAAAGCCGATCATCTGTCCCCAGTCCTTCTTGGCGAAAATTGCCGTCATGTTGGAGACGAGGATGATAGTGAACGCGACTCCTACGAGGGAGAGAATCCAATCCTGAATTGATCGTCCGGTGAACTGCATGTCTATTGCTCCTTGGTCTTGTTATCTGTCGTGAGGTGTTGGACTTGCCAGCGGCTTCCCTGCCCAGAGGCAACCTGGGTGAGCGTCAACCGGTAATGGCACGTGATTTTTGACGCGCCGATACTCCACGTGATCGTTGCTTGTGCGTCGCGCTCTTGGCCTTCGCCAACTCCGACGCGCCAGTCGTCGAGTGTGGCCGTGGCCAGCCCTGCGGGCGGTGAGTCGATCTGGGCACCCGGCGCGGCCAGCGCTGCCGCGTCCCCCGCTGCCCAGGCTCGCACGAAGGCGGCGGCGTCGGCTCGGGTGGCTTCCGTGGTCTCTCGATCGATGTCGAGGCGTTCGGCTCGGGTGCTCTGCGCGGGTTCAGGGATCCCCGCGAGGACGGGTTCACCCGCCACGCTCGCACGCGCGTCCGACATGACGATGGGCACCATGACTCCGATCCAGCCCGAGACTGTGGTCTTGGCTTTTTCGTCGCCCTCGTTCGTGATGTGCACGGCGACAAGAACGTCGACGTGCTGGGCATCCACGGGCGTGGTGCGAACGATGTACGAATCAAGGACGGACAGTGAACCGCTGCCATCCCAGCCCGTCCCGTTAGCAGAGGGGTTCGCCCACGTCTGGCTCATCCCCGACTGATAGTCCTCGCGGTCCCGTAGCGTCAGGTAGGCGCGCGCCGCCTCGTCGGCGACGCTGGCTGCCGCCGCTCGGTCGGCACCCCACGACTGCGGGAGATCAACCGTTGCAGCCTCGGGGGTTGCTCGCGGCGCGAACAGGCGCACGACGCCCAACAGCGCCAGGACCGCCACGGACACAACCAACACCGCTCGCATGATGCGCGACGCACGCGAGGGCGTGGCCGCCTCCCACAACTGCGACACACTCGTCACGCTCGTTTCTGCTGCGCTGGCGGGCTCAGTTTCGGGTGGGATCGATTCGGTCGGGTCGGGATCAATATCCCACCCAGGGGGCGCGGGAATCCCCTCTACTCTCTCCCCTGTTGGAGGCGTTGTTGGCAGGCTCACAGCCCTGCCTCCGATGCGGCATCAACGACCCCCACGCCCGGCAGGCTCGCGGCCTCGGGCTGCGCGGCTGGCTGAGGTTCGGCCCACTCCGGGGCAGACGGGGCCACTGGCGAGCCAGGGCCGCTGCGGCGCGGGATCGCGCTGTTCTTTCCAGCAGCCTCGATCGCGATGTTCGTTCGGCGTCGCTGTTGGCCCGTCTCCTGGTCCGTCCACACGTTGGCGACCAGCTCACCAACAACGATAACGGGCGTACCCTTACCCCATGCCTGATCTGCGAGGGCTTGTGCCCTTGCACCCCAGGCGTAAGCATCCCAGAACGTAGGCTCTTTCGACTTCCACTCTCCGCTACGCGAGTCGCGGTACCGCTCGGAACAAGCCAACCTCAGGTGAATGCTCACCCGCCCGTCAGGGGTCTTGTGGGTGGTCGGGGCGGCGGTGAGGTTGCCAATGAATGTATGCATCATGACAATGCTCCTTTCTATCTTTATGTGTAGATTCTTCGGGTTGCTGGGGTCAGTCGATACGGGTATGCGGTCACGCAAGCGCGGTGCCCGGGGCGGCGAAAGCATCCCGCACAAGGGCTACTAGCTCGGCGTTGCTGGCCTGGGGATGTGCGGCGCGCATGTGCTCCCACATCCGGCTGTGAGCCTCTTCTCGGGCGCGTTCTTCGGGGGTTTTGGCAGCTTCGGCGGCGGCGTCGATCGCGGCTGCTTGCGCCTGGCGCGCGGCGTCGATCGCGGCCTCCTGCGCCTGGCGCGCCGCAGCCGTGCGAGCTTGGGGCGCGTCCGCGATTCCCGCGTTCTGGTCGAGGCGGTAGGCCACAAGCGAACTCATGCGGCGCACGCCATTGGCGGGTTTTTCGCCCATGAGGCTGCGAATCTGGGCGGGCGTCCACCCAGCAGCGATGCGCTCAGCCAGCATGCCTGCGACCTGGCGGGCACCAGTGCGGTCCATGGCCTGCATCCACTCGGGCAGGCACGCCCCGATGAGCGCGCTCGTCTCGTCGACGTGGCCGCGTTCCTGATGGGCGGCCTGGGGGGCAACCTCCTGGCGCTTCTGGGCTGTTTCCGGCGCTCGCACCGGTGCGGGATGCTCGGCTGCCCACGCCAGAGCCTCGGCTAGCTCGCCAGCGTTCCACCAGCCCTCAGCCACCATCCTCGCGGGGTTCTCTCCTGAGGCGAGCATTTCGGCTGCCAGTTCGCCGCGAGCCGTGACCGCCTCGGCGTCGGCGTCAGCCGAGCCGTGTGCTGAGAGATCATCCTGGATGACACCTGACCCGACCGGATCGCGTGGAGGCTGGGGAGGGTTGGGTAGGGTCTGGTTCATTAATGACGGTTCAAATGACGGTTCTTCCATATAGGGACCGGTCACCTGTGACCGGGGGGTCCCGTCATAGGTGACCGCACCCCTCCCGTCATCATGACCCCTCCGGTCATTTTGACCGGTCGCGGAATCATGCCGAAAAGTCGCATCGGCGGGGACCCCCCGGTCATTTTGACCGGACCCCCCTCCGGTCATTTTGACCGGTCGCGGAATCATGCGGAAAAGTCGATACCGCTCCACCTCGGCGATGACCTCATCAATGGTCGCGCCTTCGGGCACGTTGAGCGTGACGCTCTGGTCGGATTGGAGCGTGTGATCTGGTTCCGCTCCGACGTTGAGCAGGTACAGGTTGGAGGCCAGGCCCTTCGAGGTCATGCGGCGAAATGTCGTCACAAGCCCCATTGCTTCGAGCTTGCGCAACGCGCGGCGCGCTGTTGATTCGCTTTGCCGCGACTTCTTGCACAACGTCTTCTGGTTGTGCCAGCAGTAGCCCTCATCGTTTGCGGCGTCCGCTAGCGCTAGCAGAACAAGCAAAGGTGCATTGTCTGTGAGGGTTTCCAAGCCCCATACCCAGCTAGAGACCCTGACGCTCATCGCCCCTCGCTCCCCTTCTCGGCAAGGAAGTTGCGCAGGCGAGTATCGAGGCTATTCAGGGAATCGGTGCATGCGTCACGGTCTCCGTTGATGAGGGCCGTCCTTGCGTTCGTCAGCGCGGCGATGCACTGACCATACGCAATGCCGCGCGCCTCTCGGTCAGCGGCATACTCGCGCGTGGCCTGGGCAAGCATACAGCGCACGATCTCCAGAGCCGCCCCCAGGTTCGTCCCCTCAACACCCAAGGCATCAACCAGATCCATGAGGTCTTCATCCGCATGCCGCAGCAACGTATCTACCGGCCTAGCCAGCCTCAACTTCATCGTCCGGCCCTCCCAAGACCAGGAATCGGAACATCGCGCAGCTGCGCGCGATCCTCCTGAGAAACGGGCTCCAGCAGGGCCGAAATCGCCGATCTGCGGAACAAATAACGTCCCGATGGGAGACGTGTTGCTTCTACCTTTCCGCTCTTAGCCCACCGAAGAAGGGTTGGCGCGGATGTTGCAGGCAGCAACGCAGCTGCTTCTGAGGACGACAACCAGTCATCATCAACATCATGTTGCATGTCATGCATCTTCATGTCAATAAGCATACTCGACATTGGCATGCACGACAATACATCTTGTGCATATGCTGCAACATCGTTATTATCGACATATGCAACATGATGAAGCTCTGGGATTTGCGATCAACCAGCAGATGTTCGCTGAACGACTCACGAACATTGACCTTGGTCATGCACTCGGCATATCCAAGTCGACCGTTAGCCGCAAGGTTCGCGGACATGTCACCTGGTCAGCTGAGGAAGTCTCACTCGCAGCACACCTATTCGGCATCCCCGTTGATGCCCTCATGCCCACCCCGGACGGATCGGGCGGGTGGGTGCCCGCGCCTTACGTGCCCGCCGGGACCGCTCAGATACGACGAGACCCGGTCCCTATCGGGACCGGGCCTGTGGTGGTAGCGGGGACAGGATTTGAACCTGCGACCTCCGGGTTATGAGCCCGGCGAGCTACCGAACTGCTCCACCCCGCGTCGGTGGTTAAAAGCTTACCACTAGGGTCAAGACAGGTCAAACAAAGCGGCCGTGAGCTACCTCTCCCAACGGAACTCGTTCTCGGTTGATCGACGGTTATTGGCCACAAGGAGCCACATCGCGACGCCGATGCCGACCCAGGTCACGACCCACATGAAAAAGACCCGTACCTCCATTACGCGCTGCTCGTATGCGACCTCGTTGCCCGACAGGTCCGGGAGCGGAGGAACCATCAGGTCGTACCAATGCCCGCCGTGAGCAACCGCGAGGATGGGATCGGCGACGAAGGCCGTAACCACGAGGATGCCGGCGGCGGCAAGACGACATCGGTTGCTTCCCTTGACCAGAGCTAGAGCCGTCAACACGATCAGCAGGACATCAAAGGCAGCCCAGAACCAGAAGTGCCCCGACGCAAATCTCTGCAGATAGAGGTGTAATCGCACGAAGTCGTCCGGGATGAAGCGTTCAGCCAGGTGGATGCTCCACGCGACCAGCAGAATCACCAGCCCCAGGCGCGTTCCTCGCGACAGCGGCATACGCGCGGCTCCAGCGTATCCGGTCCCTGCAGATTCCACGGCGGGTTCTCCTCCGGGGCTGTCCTGGTGTCGAGGCTGCGTCGCACTCATGTTCTCTCCTTCTCGCCCACCGGCTGCTACACCCAAGCATACGGAACATACACGCGTCATGTTCACCCCTTCCCTGCATGCAGATGCAGCGCGCCCGGCCTGCACCCCCCGAGGATGCCAGGCCGGGCGCGTGGAGCACGCAGCGAGAGGCTATGAGCCACTCTGCGCGTCAGCCGATGCTGACGGCGCTGGCGCCGCGTCCGTAGCTGACGGACTCGGGCTAGGCGCGGGCACGGCACCAGAAGAAGCACCGCCCAGCGCGGTCTGCGCCGCCTCGGCGCGGTTCAGCGCGTCGTGCAGGCGGTTCTGGGCCTCACCGTATGCGGTCCAGTCGCCCTTGCTCATCGCGGCGTCCGCATCGCGCAGCGCCTGACCCGCGTCGGACACGGCCTGGCTCAGCTGCGCGGACGGGTCACCCGAGACGGAGGCACCGGACTGTCCCCCGCTGTCGCCAGCCGGTGTTGAAGGCGTGGTCGTCGCGGCCGTCCCGTCGTCTGCGACGAGCTGGCGCAGGGACTCCTCGAGGGTGGGCGCGAAGCCGACCTTGTCGCCGAAAGCCGTCAGGACGGAGCGCAGCACGGGGTAGGACGCGGATCCGGTGCCCTGGACATAGACGGGCTGGACGTAGAGCAGGCCGCCACCCACGGGCAGGGTCAGCAGGTTGCCTCGGATGACGGTCGAGTCAGCCTGGTTGAGCAGGTTCAGCTGGGTGGCGATCTTCTCGTCGGAGTCGTACTTGT
>ERZ773180.481-NODE-481-length-23729-cov-4.097702_pt1 | contig 23729 bp, 25 predicted proteins | sample MGYA00511080_ERZ773180 | MGnify/ENA primary metagenome ERZ773180 (study PRJEB29015, sample SAMEA2738175) | human oral metagenome | biome: human oral; feature: human-associated habitat; material: saliva | place: China | collected 2178 ...
ATTTTTTCTTAATAAATGACTGTTTTATATGAGTAAAGTTTTAGTAGATGAAAAAATATAGTTTTTATTATTATATTTTTACTATTTTAGGACAGTTTTTTTCATAATTTTAAATTTTGGGCTAGTTACCTTTATATTTTTAATATTTTATGATATATTTATGTATCTGACTAAAGCGAAAGGGAAATTAATATGAAAATTTTACTTGTGGAAGATGAAATAGATTTGAACAACATTGTCACGAAATATCTTAAAAAGAATGGATACAGTGTAGACAGTGTTTTTGACGGGGAAGAGGCACTTGATTATTTGGAATATGGGGAATATGACCTTGTCATTCTGGATGTTATGATGCCTAAATTAAATGGTTTTGAAGTTGTAAAGGAACTGAGGAATAAAGGAAATCACACATCAGTCTTAATGCTGACAGCAAGGGACAGTGCAGATGACAAGGTGAAGGGACTTGACCTGGGGGCTGATGATTATCTTGTGAAACCTTTTGATTTTAACGAGCTTTCAGCGAGGATAAGGGCTGTAGTAAGAAGAAAATATGGAAACAGTTCAAATAAGCTTATAATAGGAGATTTAATTTTAGACACATCAGAAAAATCAGTGACAAGAGCAGAAAAAAAGATTGAATTGACAGGAAAGGAATACGAAGTTCTGGAATATCTTGTACAGAGTAAAAACAGGATACTTAGCAGGGATCAGATAAAGGAGCATGTCTGGGATTACGATTATGAGGGAGATTCAAATATAATAGATGTACTTATAAAAAATATTAGAAAAAAAATAGATGTGGAAAATGGTAAACAGATAATTTACACAAAAAGAGGACTTGGATACGTTGTAAAAGAAGAAGATTAATAAAAATTAGAATAGCAGTATTAAAAGGGAAAAATGTGTATATATTGTAAAGTTTAAGTTTACAGTTTATAAGAAATACTTCATATGGAAGGAATGGTTGGGAATATTGAAAAATAAAATAAATAGCATTTGGGAGAACTTTCCCATAACTGTAAAGGTCACGCTCTGGTATACATTTTTTACAGTGGCACTGATATTTGTCCTGTTGACAGCATCCTTTGCCATTGCAGACAAGATGACGGGAGATGTAAACCAGAGGGAGCTGACAGGTATTGTAAATGAAATGGCATCTGATATGGCTTCTGATCCTGATGAATTTGATGATTTTGATGACGGAATTTATTTTGTCAGATATAATAACGAAGGGATAGAAACGGGTGGAATGTCTCCGAGGGGATTTGACCTGGCTCTTAAACAGTCTGAGAATACAGTAAGCATCTACATGAAAAATGGGGAAAAGTATTATTATTATGATAAAAAGATTGAAGGTAGTGACGGAGAATGGGTAAGGGGAATTGTACCTGTAAATAAGCTCTCAGAAGAAGTAAACAGGATGCTCCTCACAATACTGATTTTAAGTCCGCTCCTACTTATTATTATAATTTATGGAGGGTATAAGATTATAAAAAAGGCATTGAGGCCTGTGGCAAAAATATCTGATACAGCAACGGAAATACAGAAAAATGGAGACTTTTCAAAAAGAATTGAAATAGATAACGGGCAGGATGAAATACATAAAATGGCAAATGCCTTCAATGAAATGCTTAATTCACTGGAAAATTTTTATCTGCGTGAAAAACAGTTCAGTTCAGACGTTTCCCATGAGCTTAGAACCCCTGTAAGTGTAATACTGACAGAGAGCCAGTATTCCCTTGATTATGCAGATACTATGGAAGAGGCGAAGGATTCATTTTCTGTTATTCAGAGGCAGGCAAAAAGAATGTCTAAACTGATAAATCAGATTATGGAGCTTTCAAAAATTGAAAAGCAGACAGGTACTCCATCTGATAAAATAAATCTTTCAGAAACGGTTGAGAAAATACTGGGAGATTATAAAAATCTTTTTGTTGAAAAAAATATAGAAATGACAAAGGAAATTGAAGAAAATATTTCTATGACAGGGGATAAGATAATGATAGAAAGACTGTTTGACAACCTTTTAAACAATGCCATGAAATTTACGAAGGATAAAATAAATGTCAAACTGTATACTGAAAATAAAAAATGTGTTCTTGAAGTCGAAGATAATGGTATCGGAATATCTGAAGAGGATAAGGAGCTTATCTGGAAGAGATTTTATCAGGTAAATGATTCGAGAAATAAAAAAATAAATAAAGGTTTTGGACTTGGTCTTTTCCTTGTTTCAAAAATAATTGAACAGCATGGCGGGACTATTGATGTTGAGAGTGTTCTGAATGAAGGAACAAAGTTTATTGCAAAGTTCAAAAGGGATTAAACTAATCTTGCTAAAATAATGGGTGTATGGTAAAATAAAGGTAAACTGGAGAAGACTGTAAAGTCGGATTTATACATGGAGATAATGAAAAAAATTGATAATAGTGAGTACAGAATGTAAATATTGGAAAGGAAATGGAAATGAAAATAGTATTATATGGGAATCCTACTTTGAGGGTAAAATCAGCAGAAGTTGATAAAATAGATGACGACCTGAGAAAAACTCTGGATGAAATGGTTGAGCTGATGAGAAGTGCAAATGGAGTTGGATTGGCTGCAAATCAGGTGGACATACCGAAAAGATTTTTTGTTCTTGAAGTGGAAGGAAATGTAAAGAAGGTAGTTAATCCTGAAATAATTGAATCAGGAGAAGAAATGGTAGAATTTGAAGAAGGATGCCTAAGTATTCCTGGAGTTTACAAGAAGGTTACAAGACCTGAGAAAATAAAGGTAAAGTATCTTGATGAAAACGGTGAAGAAAAAGTAGAAGAACTTACTGAAATGTGGTCAAGGGCATTCCAGCACGAACTGGATCATCTGGATGGGATACTGTTTACAGACAGAATTTCCGTACTGAATAAGCGTCTGGTGGCAAAAAAACTGGAAATTTTGAAAAAAGATTACAATAAAGGGAAAATATATAGGGAAGACATCTAGACTTTTTAGAATTTCGGGGTAAAATCTTATGTAGAGGTAAAATATTCAGATAGGAGGAAGTTTTTGTGAAAACAATATTTATGGGGACTCCCGAATTTGCAATACCAAGTCTGGAGACAGTATATAAAAATACAGATTTGAAGTTGATTTTTACAAAAGAGGACAAACGGAATGCGAGGGGAAATAAAATAATATATTCTCCTGTTAAGCAGTTTGGCCTGGATAATGATATAGAAATAATACAGCCAAAAAGAATGAAGGATGAGGAAGTTATAAGCAAAATAAAGGAAGTCAATCCTGATTTAATAGTTGTAGTTGCATATGGTAAAATAATTCCTAGGGAAATAATAGATATTCCAAAATACGGAATTATAAATGTGCATTCTTCCCTGCTTCCAAAGTACAGAGGAGCTTCACCTATACATTCTGCCATTTTAAACGGTGACACAGAAACAGGTGTGAGTATAATGTACATTGAAGAGGAACTTGATGCGGGAGATGTAATACTAAAGGAATATTGTGAAATAAGCGAAGAAGATACATTGGGAACTCTGCATGACAGGCTGAAGGAGCTGGGGGCTATTGGACTTGGAAAAGCTCTTAAGCTTATTGAGGAGGAAAAAGTTCAGGCTGAAAAGCAGGATGAAACAAAGGTTTCTTTTGTAAAGCCAATAACAAAGGAACAGACAAGAATAAACTGGAATGATGCAAAAGAAGTTATATACAATCAGATAAGAGGTTTAAATCCTTTCCCTGGTGCACATACCTTCACTGAAACAGGAGAAAATGTAAAAATATATAAAAGTGAAAAAATAGACAAGGAATACGAAGGGGAAAACGGAACCATAGTTGAAATAATTAACAAAAAAGGTCCTGTAGTAAAAACTTCAAATGGAGGAATAATACTGCTGGAGGTAAAATTTGAAGGGAAAAAGCTTCAAAGTGGAACAGATATAATAAATGGAAGAAAACTGACAGTTGGGAATAAATTTAAAAACTAGATTGAGCTACTGGAAATACTTTAAAAAATTATAGTTTTCAAAAAAATGGAAAGCGCTGTTCAAATTAAACAGTTAAATATTTTTAGGAGGAATTATGAAATTAAAGAAAATGGAAATATCAGATAGAGTAGTCCAACGGCTTACAGAATATTTGTCAATTTTAAAGGAAGTTCGTAAATATGAAGATGGAATAAATTCCATAGAACTTTCTAAAATCATGGACACTACTTCAGCACAGGTTAGAAAAGACTTGTCTACATTTGGAGAATTTGGAGTCAGAGGAAAAGGATACGACATAGATAAACTTATAGAAATAATTGAGGATATATTGGGAATAAACAAAGTAAATGACCTGATAGTTGTAGGATATGGGAAAATGGGGGAAATGATAACATCAAACAGCAAGGTTATGGGAAAAGGATTTAGAATAGTCGGTGTATTTGACAATGATCCTCAGAAAATAGATCATGAAATTTCAGGAAATCTAAAAATACAGAATGTTGATGAAGTTGAAGATTTTATAAAAAATTCAACAAACAAAGTAGAAACTGCAATCCTTTCGGTTGTAAAGGAGCAGGCTCAGACAGCTGCTGAAAAACTTGTAAAAAATGGGATTAAAGCTATACTGAATATGACAACTTATAAACTGGAACTGCCAAAAAATGTAGTGGTAGTAAATATGGATATTTCTGCTAAACTTCAGGAACTGAATTTCTGGCGTATAAATCTTGAAGAAAATGGAGAGGAGCAGTAAATGGTAAAAATAGACGGGAAGGCTTTCTCGCAGGTAATTCTTGAAAAGATAAGGGAAGAACATAATCAATTAAAAGAAAAGTACGGGAAACAGGCAGGACTTGCAGTAGTAATAGTTGGGAATAACCCTGCTTCACAGGTGTATGTGAGAAATAAAATAAAAGCTTGTGAAAATGTAGGATTCTATTCTGAAAACATTGAGCTTGATGAAAATATAAGCGAAAAGGAACTTCTGCAGGAAATTGACAAACTGAATAAAAATGACAGAATAAATGGAATACTGGTACAGCTGCCTTTACCTTCACATATAAATGAGCTGAAAATAATTGACAGCATTTCTCCTGAAAAGGATGTGGATGGATTTCATGTTGCAAACATTGGGAAAATGGTAATTGGGGATGAAACAGGATTTCTTTCCTGCACACCTTATGGAATAATGCAGCTGCTGGAAGAATATAAAATAGAAATTGCAGGGAAAGATGCAGTCATAATAGGAAGAAGCAACATTGTCGGGAAACCCATGGCACTAATGCTTATCCAGGAAGGTGCCACTGTACAGGTGTGCAACTCACGTACAAAGGATTTAAGAAAAAAACTTAATGATGCTGACATTATAATAGTTGCAGCTGGAGTACCGAAGCTTCTGAAAAAAGAAGATGTGAAAGAAGGGGCTGTAGTCATAGATGTAGGAATAAACAGAGTTGATGGTAAAATCTGCGGTGATGTGGATTATGAGGAAGTGGCAGAAAGAGCTTCCTATATAACTCCTGTTCCAGGTGGTGTAGGGCCTATGACAATAGCAAGTCTCATAAAAAATACTTTTAAATCTTACAAAAACAGTCTAAAATAGAAAAAGAATAAAATAATAAAAAAATATGAAGATAAAATATAAATAATATGATAAAATAGAAGTAGTTTTTAATTATTTATAAAAACGGGATTTAAAATACGAATAATTGAAATAAGTCGAAATTAGGAGGAAATTTTTAAATGAGGGATAAAATAAAATTTATTAAAGAACTTGCTGAAAGTATGAATGCAAATAAGATTGACACAGTAAAGTATGAAGAAAATGATTTTGAAATTCAGATAACAAAAAAAGAAAAGGAAAGAAAAGTATTTTCTTATGGTGGAGTACCTACAGCTGTAGCGGCAGAACAGCCTGCAGTAACAGTGGGAGCTGTAGAAGCTGAAGCTCCTGTACAGGAAACAGCACAGGTTGAAGAAATTTCAGGAACAAAAATAACTTCTCCAATGGTTGGAACATATTACAGTGCACCATCACCAACATCAGCTCCTTTCATTAAAGAGGGAGACAGTGTAAGTGAAGGACAGACACTGTGTATCGTAGAAGCAATGAAGCTTATGAACGAAGTAAAATCATCAGTTTCAGGAAAGGTAAAGAAAATACTTGTAAAAGACGGGGAAGCAATAAAGAAAGGACAGGATCTTATTATAATAGAATAGGAATTATAATAGACTGAATTTTGTGACAGATTAAAATATTATATTAAAATGTCATAACTTCAGTAAAGTTCTAAAGGAAGGTGTAATAAAAATTGGAAGGACAGAGGATTTGGATAAAGGTAATATTGCTGGTTGGAGTGTTATTTTTATCGGCATTTTTTTCAGCGGCGGTTACAGCATTATCTTCGCTGAGAAGAATACACGTGGGAGGAGAGAATAATAAGAAAGATTCAAAGGAGGAACAGCTGCTCAGACTTTGGCTGAAAAATCCGAATGAACTTTTGACGACTCTTCTATTTGGAAAAACGGTGGTATATATATTTCTGATAGGAATGTCCATACTGCTGTTTAAAGATTACTATAAAATTTTTGAATTGTCAGTAGGCTTTGCGGCTTATGATATTATAGTTTTTGTAATTATGAGTATTTTTGTGCTTATTTTTGTTGAAATGATACCTATAATTTATGCAAAGAGCAATGTCTATAAAATTTCAAAAGCTATTATAGTTCCACTTGATACGGCGAGAATTATACTACGGCCATTTATATTAATTTTTATACAAATATCAAAATTTATCCTTGGATTATTTAAGGTAAAACTCGAAGAAAGAATATTTGAAATGACGGAAGAGGATATAAAAACTTTTGTCAAGGCGGGAACAGAGGAAGGAATAATCGAAGAGGAAGAGGAAGAAATGATTCACAGCATATTTGAATTTTCAGATACTACTGTGAAGGAAATATTAACACCTAGGACAAGTGTTTTTGCACTGGATTCTGAAAAAACACTGGGAGAAGTGTGGGATGAAATAGTTGAGCAGGGATTTTCAAGAATTCCTGTATACAATGAAAATATAGATAAAATAGAAGGAATCGTACATATAAAAGATTTGCTGAAGTATAATAAGGAACAGAATTCTTCGCTGAAAATGAAGGAACTTATGAAGGAAGCATATTATGTTCCGGCAACTAAGACTTTGACTGAACTTCTGGAGGAATTTAAAAGAAAACAGTCCCATATGGCAATAATAATAGATGAATATGGGGGAACGCTTGGTATTGTAACAATTGAAGATTTGCTGGAAGAAATTGTTGGAGAAATAAGGGATGAATTTGACCAGGAGGAAGAAAGTATACAGCAGATCAGGGAAAAAATATACGACATAAAAGGTGATACTCTTATAGAAGAAATAAATGATGAACTGGAAATAAATATGCCAGTTTCAGAAGAATACGACACAGTTGCAGGATATGTCCAGGATGAGCTGGGAAAAGTCGCAGAGGCAGGAAACCAGGTTAAAGCTGACGGGTATATTTTGAAGGTAATGGAAGTTGATAATAAGAGAATAGAAAAAATCAGAATAATCATTACTGAAAACAGTGGTGAGGAGAGTGTTAATGACAGAGAAGACTAGGCCTAGGGTGAGAGTTGCAGGGATACTTATAGAAGATGACAGGATACTCTTAATAGAGCATACAAAAAATGATAAGAAATACTGGCTTGTGCCAGGTGGGGGAGTAGACTGGGGAGAAAGTGCGGCAGAAGCTCTTGCTAGAGAATTTAAGGAAGAAACTAATCTGGATATAGAAGTGGAAAAATTTTTGTTTATTTCAGAAACAATAGCACCTGATAAACAGAAACATGTTATAAATTTATATTTTAAGATAAAAAAGGTAGAAAATTCCTCAAATGAAATGAAACTGGGAGATGAGGATATGCTTACTGATTTGAGGTTTGTTCCAAAGGATGAAATACAGAATATAAAATTATACCCAAATATAAAAGAAAAACTGATAAAACTGCTGAATAAGGAAACTATAGAACCTTATTTAGGTCTGTTATGGGATAAATAGGAGGATAAAATGACAAATGAAGAAATAAAAAAGGTGGAAGGATTGATGAGATCCATTAAAGATTTTCCTGCACCTGGGATTATATTTAGAGATATCACTACTATTCTGAAGGATAAGGAAGGACTTCAGATTATAATTAAGGATTTTACAGAAAGATATAAAGATAAGGGAATAGACTATGTTATGGGAGCAGATGCCAGAGGATTTATTTTTGGAGCGGCTATTGCATATAATATAGGTGCCGGATTTGTTCCTGCAAGAAAACCTGGGAAATTACCTGCTGAAACTGAAAAAGTGGAATATGAACTGGAATATGGGAAAAATAGTATAGAAGTACATAAGGATGCTTTTGAAAAAGGTTCAAAAGTACTGATAGTAGATGATCTGCTTGCAACAGGTGGAACTGCAAAAGCTATGGTTGAATTGACAAACAAGCTGGGAGCTGAAGTTTACGAACTGGCTTTCCTTATAGAACTTGAAGATTTAAAGGGAAGAGAAGTTTTAAAAGGATATGATGTTTATTCACAGTTGAAATATTAATTTTAAAAGAGGTGTAGGCCTCTTTTGTTTTTAAGTTATAATTTTTAGTAAAGAAAAAACAAAAAGTGGCTAAAACCTTAATCTTGTCAAAAAATTCTGATAAAATAAAATTTTAAAGAAAAAGAGAGGAGTTAGAGAAAAGAAAATGAGAAAAAAAATATTGATATTATTTTTTATATTTATTAATTTGGTATTATCTAAAGATAATGATGTTATTCCTTTTCATAATGAATTATCAGAAGCAGTTAAAGGAAGTATCATAGGTGGAACAAATGTTATATTGAATTCTAAAAGCTATGCAAAAGAAGAATTTGAGTTATATTTTAAAATATATCCATATCCAGTACAGTCATTGGATGAAACTAATCAAACAAGAAAAGAATTTGAACAAATGTTTGATAGAAATTATCTTAATAAGTATTATTCAAATATCTATATTGAATTAAAAAATGGAGAAAAGTTTTTATATGGGAAATTTTATAGAGTAACAAATTATACTTATTACGTACTTGAACTTTATTTTGTTGATAAAAATAATGAATTAAAAACAAGAATATACTATAAAGAATCAAAAGACGCCAAGGGATATGGTTATTTGAAAACAATAAATGAAAGCAAAGGAGAGGCATACTTTTATGTTCCATTTATCCCGGAAGAAATCACGTTAATCACTGAAAATAAGAAAATGCAGCTAAGAAAAGGTTATTTTGCAACAGAAGGAAAATTTTATGAATATCTACTGGATTTATTTAAAGAAGAAATTCCAAAAGAATTTTTTGAACTAAGGAAAGTTAAAAAATATGAAAAAGTTTATACTGGACCCGATCATTTTGTTCCAAATCAAAAAAAGAATTAAAATTTGAAAGTAAGAAAATATTTCTATGATAAAGGTATGTTGTCAAAGATTCTGACAAATAAGTATGCGATAGCTAAGCTATATTCAAAAAGATATTAAGAAAAGGAGTGAGTACATTGAAACAGTTATTTAAAATAATGTGGATATTATTTGTACTAATTTCCTGTGGAAATGATAATAATAAGAAAATCCCAGAAACTGAAACTGAAAAAAGAAAAATTAATCAAAATATGTTTCTTAAAGATAGATTTTTTTCTGAATGTATAGTAAAATAAATAAAAAGAATTTTAACAGACAGTTCTAAAAAATATTTTGATACAGTAAATGAAATTTGACCGGAAATATTTTTTAACAGGATTAATGTGGCTGTGTACACTGAAACTGCTTTCTCAGAAACAAATACTGATGAAGGCCGGTATGGAGGGAAATACAATGAAAACTAAAGAAGGAAAGCTGGAAGAAAAGAACATAACCCAAAAAAATATGCCAACAGAAAATGCTGATGTGGAAAAAAAGCAGAAAAAGCCTGAAATAATAAATAAGACAGGTGAAGAACTTTTAAGCCAGTTAATGAAAAGAATAGAAGAAAATCATCTGGAAGTGGATGTTGAAAAGATAAAGGAAGCTTTTACCCTGGCAAATGAATCCCATATAGGCCAAAAAAGGAGAAGTGGGGAAAACTACATTCTTCATCCTGTTGAAGTGGCAGAAATACTGGCAGACATGCGTATGGATACAGATACGCTTGTTGCGGGAATTTTACATGACGTTGTAGAAGATACATTGATAACATTGCCTGATATAGAATATACTTTTGGAAAAGATGTAAGTAAACTTGTGGATGGAGTTACTAAACTGAGAAACCTTCCCAGAACAGACAGCAAAAAAATAGAAAATATAAGAAAAATGGTTGTTGCAATGGCGGAAGACATAAGAGTCGTAATTATTAAACTTGCAGACAGACTTCATAATATGCGTACTTTAAAATATATGACACCTGAAAAGCAGCAGATAAAGTCCAAGGAAACAATAGAAGTTTATGCTCCCATTGCCCATAGAATAGGGATGGCAAAAATAAAATGGGAACTGGAAGATATAAGTTTCAGATATTTTTATCCTAAAGAATATAAGGAAATAAGTGAGCTTGTGAATTCAAAAAGGAAAGAAAGGGAAGAATATACAGGCAAAGTTATAAAGAAAATAGAAGAGGAACTGAAGAAACATAATATAAATGGAGAAGTTACCGGAAGACCAAAACATCTTTACAGCATATATAAAAAGATACATGAAAAGGGTAAAAAATTTACTGATTTATATGATCTTATAGCAATGCGTATAATTGTGGATAAGGAAGAGGAATGTTATAATATACTTGGTATAATTCACAATCTTTTTATTCCGGTTACGGGAAGGTTCAAGGATTATATTGCTGTGCCGAAAACAAATGGATACCAGTCAATTCACACTACTGTCATCGGGCCTGATGAACAGAAGGTTGAAATTCAGATAAGAACACATGAAATGCATAGAATTGCTGAGGATGGGGTTGCTGCCCACTGGAAATACAAGGAAAAGAAATCTAAAACAAAAAATGATAAATATTATGCAGCAGTAAAACATATAATAAAGGCAAATACTGAAAATCCTGAGAAATTTGCACAGAAGGTAACTGATAATGTGCTTAACCAGACAATATTTGTATTTACTCCAAAAGGGGATGTAATAGAACTTGCTAATGGTTCTACAGCTCTTGATTTTGCATTTCAGGTACATACACAGATTGGATATCGTACAATTGGGGCAAAAGTTAACGAGAGAATAGTACAGCTTGATCAGGTGCTTGAAAATGCAGATAAAGTTGAAATAATGACTTCAAGAAATACTAAAGGACCTGGAAAAGACTGGATAAATATGGTTAATAACAACAGTTCCAAAGTAAAAATAAGAAAATGGTTTAAAGACAAGGAATTTGAGGAAAAAACAAAAGAAGGGGAACAGATTCTGGAAAGGGAATTTGAAAAACTTGGCCTGAAATTCAGGGATTTTGAAGAAGATGAAAGAGTTTTCCTTTATATGAAAAAATTTAATGTGGCAACTATAGATCTTTTATGTTATAAATTTGCAATTGGCGATCTTTCTCTTGACGGATTTATGAAAAAATTCGAAGTAAAGGAAGAGAAAGATATAACACAGGTTCTGGAAGAAGAAACAGAAAAAGGAAACAGAAAGAAACGTAAAAGTGAAGGCGGAGTAAAAATTTCAGGGACAGAAAATACAATGTACCGTTTTGCAAAATGCTGCAGTCCTCTGCCTGGAGATGATATAAAGGGATATGTGACTAGAGGTCGTGGAATTGCAATTCATAGAGCAGACTGTGACAATTTGAAACAGCTTATGGAACATGATCCTGACAGGGAAGTAGAAGTTTTCTGGGATGAGGAAGCGGTTAATTCAAGCAATACAAAATATCAGTATAATTTCAGCCTGAAAACAATTGACAGAAATGGATTGCTTCTGGATATTATAAGAATTCTTAACGAATATAAGATGGAACTTGTCAATGTAAACACAAACTATATTAAGGAAAATGGAAATGTCTACGGACTCCTTCATTTTGGAATAATGATTAAGAAAAGGGAAGATTTTGACAGACTTGCAAATAATCTAAATTCAATGAGGGATGTAATTGAAGTAATAAAAAAATAGAAAGGAGATGAAACTATTTCAAATAAATAAAAATAGAAAAAATATTTATTCATACCACAAAATTTTACTTATTCGAAACAGGAGTTCCACAAGAAAAAATTATAAACTCACCAGGAGGTTCAGACAATAATTTTTTCTATGTATCACTTTCCTGTTTTGAATTATAAAATTTTGAATGAATTCATAAATATTTTTTATATTATTTTATTTTGAAATAGCTTCAATACAATAAAGAAGATGTGTAATAAAAATATAGAAATGACGGAAAATCCTGTAAAATACAGGGTTGAAGTAAAGGATGGAAATGCAAGGGCAGGAGAAATAGAAACACCTCACGGTAAAATAAAAACTCCTGTTTTCATGCCGGTGGGAACACAGGCAACAGTAAAAGCCATGACAAGGGAAGAACTTGAAGAAATAAATTCTCAAATTATTTTAGGGAATACTTATCACCTTTACTTAAGACCAGGTGATGAATTAGTAAATGATTTTGGGGGACTTCATAAATTTATGAACTGGGAAAGACCTATACTTACTGACAGTGGAGGATTTCAGGTATTCAGTCTTGGAGATTTGAGAAAAATAAAGGAAGAAGGGGTGTATTTCAGATCGCATCTTGACGGTTCAAAACATTTTCTTTCTCCGGAAAAGTCTATTGAAATACAGAATAACCTTGGAAGTGATATAATGATGGTGCTGGATGAGTGCCCACCGGGATTATCCACTAGGGAATATTTGCTTCCGTCAATTGAAAGAACTACAAGATGGGCAAAAAGATGTATTGAGGCGAATAGAAACAAGGATAGACAAGGACTTTTTGCAATTGTGCAAGGTGGAATTTATGAGGATTTAAGAGATAAAAGCATGAATGAGCTTGTGGAAATGGATGAAGGATTTGCCGGATATGCCGTTGGAGGACTTGCAGTAGGAGAACCTAGGGAAGATATGTATAGAATACTTGAATATATCACTCCAAAGCTGCCTGAAAACAAGCCTAGATACCTTATGGGAGTTGGAGAGCCACTTGATATGCTTGAAGCAGTGGAAGACGGAATAGATATGATGGACTGTGTACAGCCTACAAGAATAGGAAGACATGGAACTGTATTTACTAAATATGGAAGACTTGTAATAAAAAATGCTTCATATTCAAGGGATGACAGACCTTTAGATGAATGTGACTGTTATGTATGTAAAAACTATACGAGGGCATACATAAGACATTTATTCAAAGCTGAGGAAATACTGGGTCAGAGACTGGCAACGTATCATAACCTGCATTTTTTACTGAAACTTATGAATGATGCAAGACAGGCTATAATTGAACAGAGATTTAAGGAATTTAAAGAGGAATTTGAGAAAAATTACAATATGGGAAAAGAAAGTGAATGGATAAAACCAAAGTCTATTTAAGACTCTACAATAAGATTGGAAACATTTACTTACGATTATAAAATATCCTGTCAGGAGGAAAAATGCGTATTTTAGTAGTGGAAGATGAAAAAAAAATAAATGATGTAATAGTGAAAACACTGAAAAAGGAAAAATATGGAGTGGATAGCTGTTTTGACGGTGAAGAAGCTCTGGATTATATATTTTCAGTTGAGTATGACATTATTCTTCTTGATATAATGTTACCTAAAAAAGATGGTTTTGAAGTGTTGAAATCCATGAGGAAAAAGGGAATAAAGACTCCGGTGCTTTTTCTGACTGCAAGAGATCAGATTGAAGACAGGGTAAAAGGACTGGATCTTGGTGCAGATGACTATCTTGTAAAGCCTTTTGCCTTTGAAGAACTTCTGGCACGTATACGGGTTGTTCTGAGAAAAAATTCCGGGTCAGGAGAAGACAGTGGGAATATTCTGAAAATAGCTAATCTGACAGTAGACTGCAATAAACATGAAGTATTTAGGGACGATGTATCTATAAAATTATCAGCAAAGGAATTTTCTATACTGGAATATATGATGAGAAATAAGGGAAGAGTAGTTTCAAAAGAAAAAATAGAGGAACATGTCTGGGATTTTGATTATGAAGGCGGAAGCAACATAGTGGAAGTGTATATAAAGTTTTTGAGAAAAAAAGTGGATAACGATTTTTCTCCGAAATTAATTCATACAATAAGAAGAGTAGGATATATTTTAAAGGTGGAAAATGAATAAAATATATGAAAATCAGGATGAAGATAACTTAAAAAATGAAACTGAAAAGATTGAAATACTGGAAAGAAATAAAAAATCAGGAGAAATCAGGAAAGCGGAAATGTCTCCAGAAACACTTTCAATAAAGCTTAGAATAACTTTCTGGTATACGGGACTTATAATTGGGATTGCAGTTTTATTTTTTGGAACAATGTTCTATATAAATGACTATGTAGTTAGAAATTCTGTTAATAACAGATTGAAAAAGACAGTTGAAAGAACTATTGAAAATATGGAATTTGTAGATGGTCAGATTATACTTGATAATAATCTGGAAGCCACAGTCAATGAAATTTTTATTTCCATATATGACTCAGACAAGGAATTTATTTACGGTGATTCCCATCTGGATTTTGAGTTTGCAGATGCCTTTTCAAATGGGAAGTCAGTAGTAAGAACCGTTCAATACGAAAGTTCAAAATGGTATGTCTATGAAATAAAAAAAGTAATAGAAGACTATGGAGTTATTTATGTAAGAGGGATAACTCCGGCATCAGGGATTGAAAAAAATTTGGAATCCATTATGAATATATTTTTTGTAGTATTTCCATTTTTACTTGTAGTTTCTGCTTTGGGAGGATATCTTATAACAAAGAAGGCATTCGAGCCAATAGAAAAAATAAGGGAAACTGCTGAAAAAATTAACGAAGGAAATGATCTGACAAAAAGAATTGATATAGGCAAAGGGAAGGATGAAATCTCTGTTCTGGCACACACTTTTGACAAAATGTTTGACAGGCTGCAGAGTTCCTTTGACAGGGAAACCCAGTTCACTTCAGATGTATCGCATGAATTGAGGACGCCAATATCTGTTATAAGTTCACAAAGTCAGTATGGCCTTAAATACGTTGAAATAAATGATGAAACAAGGGAAATATTTGAAAATATACTGGATGAGTCAAAAAAAATGACAAATCTTATTTCAAAACTGCTGATGCTTTCAAGAATGGATAAAGGAAGCCAGAAACTGACCATTGAAAATACTGATTTTGGTGAAGTTGTTGAAATTGTTGTAGAAATGAAAATGGAAAAGGCTGAAGAAAAGAATATAACAATAGAAAGCGATGTTAAGGAAAATTTATATGCTGATGTTGACAAATCCATGATAACACGAGTTCTGATAAACCTTGTGGATAATGCAATAACTTATGGAAAAGAAAATGGTAAGATATTGATAAAAGCTTTTCAGAATAAGGACAAAATTATATGTAAGGTTGAAGATGACGGTATTGGAATAGCAAAGGAACATATGGGAAAAATATGGAACCGTTTTTATCAGGTTGAATCATCACGTTCGGGGGATAATTCAGGTCTTGGACTTTCACTTGTAAAATGGATAATAGATGCACATAAAGGTACGATAAGTGTAGAAAGCAAACTGGGAAAAGGAACTGCTTTCACATTTGAACTTCCATTAAAGAGTGAAAATTCTAATAACTAAAAAAAGGAAATTGTATAAACAGGAGAAAAATAAATGAAAAATAAAGCTTTAATAATATTAGGAATACTATTTTTAACATTTGGAGCACATGCTGAAAAAAGTAGTAAAATTTCTGTCAGAGTGAATAACTACAATGCAAAGATTACAAGTGAAGAAGCAAAAAATCTTGCGCTTAACCATTCCAAAGTATCGAAAACTTCGGCAAAAATTACAAAACTTATACTGGGAAAAGAAAATAGAAAACTTGTGTATGAAGTTGAATTTACTACGCTAAATAAAAAATATAAATATGGGATAGATGCAAATACTGGGCAAATATTGAATTATAGCCAAAAGGACAGGGATTATGTACTATCAGAAAATACAGCTGCTTCCAGATCAGAAATACCTGTTGCTCCAGCTCCTATAGCAGAAACTGGAAAACAGAGAAAAATTCAGGAAAAAGAAAATTCGAAGGATAACTTTGGAGCAAATTTAGGATTCTCTAACAGGGAAGCTGCTATATCTAATCCTGTTATGAATAGTAAAAAAGTAAATAACAGAAATTATACCAAAGTTAATTTAATTTCAGAGGAAGAAGCAAGAGAAATAATACTTCATAATATTTATGGTGCAGCAGATTCTGATATAACAAGGCTTGTAATAAAATATGAAAATGAAAGGTTTATTTATTCAGGAAAGGTAAATTATAACGGAAATGAGTATGTTATCAAGTTGGATGGAGTAACAGGAAAGATAATAAAATAGATATCGGAAGAATAGATGGAAAATAATAATTTAAATAATCTAAATAAAGGGTTACTGTCAGTACAGTAGCTCTTTTTAAATTGTAATAATTAATATGATTCAGTCTAAAATTTTGATTTTAGAATATTTATCTAATCATTTACAAATTAAAATCAAAGATTAAACTTTGAATTATATGATAGGATTCAAAGATATAAATTAATAAACGATTATAGAATAATGAGAAAAAGTTTACTAAGATATAAATATTTAAAAAAATAACACTTTAAAATAGAAAAAATCAATTAGAAAATTTATTAAATCCAAGATAATCATCCCAATACATAACAAATAAACAGAAGTTTTTAAATTAGAATTTCATAATCAATTTCAGTTTAACCAAAATAATATATAGTTTTACAATTAATGAAAGGAAGTGCAAAAAGTATGAAAAAATTATTAGTAGTTCTTCTTATGCTGGCTTTTGTAATATCTTGCGAAAATAAGAAAAATAGAACTGAAAATGTTAAAAATTCAGGGGCAAATGTAACAGTTAAACAGGAAAAACCACAAAATCCAAAAGGACCGACAGTTTCTTTAAATCAGGTAGATTTTAGGATGGAAAATAATTTTATTTACTATCAGGGAAATATTTTTACTGGAAAAGTTACATTTGATAATAATATTAAAAGTGGATATATTCATGTAAGTAACGGAAAACTTGAAGGAGAGTCAGAAATAAATTATAAATTAAGTGGGACAAAAAGAAAAGAAATTTACAAACAGGGGAAATTAATCAGTTTTTCTGTAATAGAAAATGGAGCAACTACTGAAATTAGTCTGACTGCTGATTCTGATTCAAGTTCATTTATGTCAAAAAATACTCCAGCTACAGTAAATACAAAATATGGAAAAAATTCATATTTTATAAATCTTGAAAATACAACAGGAAAAATAGAAATAAATGGAAAAGCCTTTGATAACTTGCATGCAGATGTAATGGAGGAAAATATTCAATCTGTCAGCTTAATTACTTCAGAAAATGGTGGAACTTATAGAATTACTTATACTTATGACATACCTCAGGGGAAAATTGTAGAGAAAAAATATAAATTAGATTCTAAAAATGCTAAAAGTGAAGTATTATCTGAAATAAAGGAACTGGCGGATATTAATTTGGACTTCAGTAGTGGAATGAGAATGTTTGGTGAGCTACTTAATGTTTCAGGGGTAACATCCCAAAATCCAGCTGTAACTGTACAGGATGGACAAAGTGCATCTAATACAGCTACTGCTCCTACAGGTCAGGATGATGATCTGGCAATTTTAGACAAAGTATACGATGAAGTAATGAATAAAAATAACACGGCAATATTAAATAATTTTTCTAAAGAAAAGATAGGATATATAAGAAATACATTGTTTGCGAAAAAGGGGTACAAATTTAAAAATCCGAAATATGTGAATTATTTTTCACAGAAAAGCTGGTATAGGGGTATATATGATAGCGATGAACTGCTGAATCCAGATGAAAAGAGATTTGTCCTTATATTGAAAGAAAGAGAGTAATCTTAATTTTTTAAAATAATTTTACTATATTTAGGAGGAAAAATGGATAATAACAAAAATATAAATGATAATACAGATAACAATGTAAATAATATTGATAAAAATTTAGAGAATAGTATAGATACTAAAATCACAGAAGGTTTAATACAGGCTGGAGAAATAAAACTGCTCTTCTGGTTAAGTGCGGTAATTTTTGGGGTACTGGCATTTGTACTTGTAAAAATGTTCAGTATTTTAGGACAGATTAGTGGAGGGAATCTTGGAGGTTTATTAGGTGAAGCACAGGGAACATACAATTCATTAGGATTGATAATCGTCGTCCTCCTCGTTTTTGGAGCCGCAAATATAATAAATATTATTGCTATATTTAAAATAAGAAGCAAGGCATTGCAGTCAAATACTATGGAAAAGATGAAACTTCCTAATTATGCAAATCCTTTTAGACTGGCAATTTGCCAATCTACTATCATTATTTTAGTTTTACTTGGGAAATTAGGAATTGCTGACATACTAGGAAATCTGATTATAATTCTGTACCTAATAGGAATTTTGGGATGCATTATATTTTCTTTTATGACATTATTAAGAAATTATCCTATTGTATTTGATAAAACAGGAAATACGGTTAGTGGGGCTAACAATAAACTTAATATAAATAATGTCAATAATCTTGTCAATACAGATAGTAATAGCATTGCAGATAATGGAAATAACGTTCAAAATAATATACAGGGAAATGAAAATATTTCAGTAGTAAATAGTTCTGTAAATAATACTAATAATAGCTCACAAAAAGGATTTTTAGACAATCTTATGGAAAAAGATAATCCTGAAAATAAACTTTTCCTAAAAATAATATTTTGGTTAAGTAGTATTATTTCAATTATGCTTCTTTACGGAGGAATAAAAGCAAGTAGTTTAAATTCAAGTACTAAAGATCTTGCTAATAGTGCTGGTTCGGGAAGTTTAGAAAATCTGCTTAATTCAGGGGCCAAAACTTTTGGTCAAGGGATGGGATTTTTATCGCAGGCGAAAACAATGCAAGAAATTATGAATTTAATTATGATTGCTGTGATTGCTGTTTCTATACTGATTTATCTTAAAGCAAAAAAAGAAAATAATATTCAAAAATTGAAAAATCTGAATTATTATTTTGTTGGTGGATTAATAGTTTTCGGGCTGCTGGAAATGTATTCGGTAAATGGAGTTATAAAGGCTCTTACATCAATTTCGGGAATGTTTGGAGCATTAACAGGGGCAGCACCAAATTTTGGACTGTTAAAAATTTCAGTAATTGGAACATTTATAGCGGCATTAGGTTCGGCAGTAACCAATTATTTCTTCGTATTTAAAGGGAAAAATATAGAAACAGGGGATATAAAATCTGAAATTAATACAGGAATAGAAAAAATAAATGCATTGGATCCAGAGAAAAAGAAAAAATATAAAGCTATTGGGTTGGGAGCGATAGGACTGCTTGTAATCTACTACATATGTACAAGTTTTATATTCCTGAAGAATTTTGATATGAATAAGTATTACACAGTTCAGATTGACGGAATATCAGGAAAAGCAGTTGCAACAGTAGTTAATAATCCTAATTCACCGTTGGAAAAAAATGTGGAGGCTGGAAAGAAATTAAGTAAAACAGATGAGTTTGCAGGAAACGGACAAATTAATTTCCTATTTTCCGAGTCTGAAGGGCTAAAAAATGGAGATGTAGTAGATGTTACAGTAGAGTATGATAAGGAAACAGCAAAAAGTATGAAAATTCGTCCAACAAATACAAAATTTAAAGTAAAAGTTGAAGGGCTTCCTGAATATGCAGCAGATGCAAATCAGATAAAAAATTTAAAAAACTACATAACGAAAATTGCACAGAAAGAAATTGAAAAAGAATTGGAAAGTAGTAGCTACAATTCCTTTAATGTATCAAATATATATTATAAGAAAAATGAAGATGGGAATTTGGAAATTAGATACTTTATTCAAAAAACTTCAAACGGATATTTTGGTGGTTCAAGTTTTGAAGGAATTGGAATAGGTGGAATTGTCCTGGATAAAGACAAAAATATTGTTTCATATGAAAGACTGGCACCTAAAAACAGTTATAGCGGAGATCAGTACAGCAATTTAGCTGAAGTGGAAGCAACAATGGCTTCAGAAGGATTTACAATTTTAAATTAAAATTTTAGTATAAGTATATAAAACAAGGAAGGAAAGGGATTTTTATGAAAAAATTAGCTGTAGTAACGTTGTTATTATTGGGGACATTGAGTTTTTCACAAAATATAAAGGTACAGAAAGGAAGTTATTGTAAAGGTATTTCAGGAAAATCAGCAGATAGTGGAAGTGGCTCAGGAACTTTCACAAGATTTTATGATACTTGTATTATAAATGGAGTTACTTACAAAAATGTAGCTTTAGAATATGGAGCTAATATGTCAATTTATAGGGAAACAAAAAAATCACAAGGTAGTATAGTTTCAAATGTAAAGAAATTTTTAAACACAAAGTTAAAAAAGAACGATGTTTCAATTCTAAAATCAGGGATAACTTTGGAGTATGAAAAAAATGCATTAATTGTCAATGTTCCATTTACAGGATATGACTGGCCAAATGAAGGAACATCAAGAAGTGATACTGAAGTAGTAATCAAAAATAGATTTTATATCGAAGACATCTATCCAATAGAAACAGAAAATATAAATAAATAATAAATGAAGAGCTACTGCCGGTACACAGTAGCTCTTATTTAATTCAAAATATTTTAGGAATTTAATTAATTATCTATGTTAGTTATTTCTTGTATTCAAATATTAGGATAGCATCTTTATTTTCCATTTCTTTTGTCGGTTTTCCAACTGTAAGTATATTTTATGCATTTTCTATAGTTGTAGCAGTAAATCCTGTAGATTTTATTAAATCTGAAATAATTTTATCATCTACTTCTGAAGAAAATTCAATTTCTGCATTCTTATTGTCAAGATTTACTTTTACATCTTCAGTTTCAGGAAGTCCATATAAAGCATCCTCCACTTTCTTTGCACAGTGTGAGCAGCTCATTCCCTCAATTCCAACAATTTTTTTCATACTAATCATCTCCTATATAGTTATATATACAAATATATCACTAATTAGTGATATTGTCAAGAAAAAATATTGAATAGCAGTTCTATTTACAAACAACTGCATAAAATGTATAATAGATTAATATTTTGAAAAGAAGGTGGATAAAAAATGAATCATTATTTTTCAGAAAAGCCTGAAATAAAATCTGAAAAAAGAATAATAAAGTATACAATACAGAATAAAAAATTTGAATTTATAACAGATAATGGAGTATTTTCAAAATCAAAGGTTGATTTTGGAACTGATTTGATGCTAAATGAATTTTTAAAGAAAAATAGGAACTTGAAATCTGAAGGAATTAAAATTTTAGATATAGGCTGTGGTTACGGTGTTGTTTCTGTAATACTTAAATCCTTTTATCCTGAAGCTTCAGTGACTTTATCGGATGTTAACGAGAGAGCACTTGAATTAAGTGAGGAAAATTTGAAGAAATATAATATAAATGGTTATGAGATAATAAAATCAAATGCATTTGAGAAAATTGAAGGGAAATTTGATATGATTTTGTCAAATCCTCCAATAAGGGCAGGAAAAGATACTATCTTTAAAATTTATACGGAAGCCTATGAACATTTAAATAAAGATGGAGAATTTTACTGTGTAATACAGACAAAACATGGAGCCAAGAGTACCCAGAAAAAATTAGTGGAAATTTTTGGAAACTGTGATACAGTTACAATTGACGGGGGATATAGAATTTTTCTTTCAAAAAAATAGAATTAATAAAAACAAATTTTAAACTTTAAAAATTCTGAAGATATTTTATTATTGGAAAAAATAGAAAATCACAAAAATAAAAAATTAAGTAGTAAAAAAATTTTATCATCAAATATTTGACAATCAAAATAAAATGTGGTATATTCTATTAGTAAACTTGAAACTATATATTGGAGGAATGGAACATGGCAAAAATTGGAATTTTTTACGGATCGACAACGGGAGTATGTGAAGACGTTGCGAATAAAATTGCAGAACAGCTAGGAGATGCTGATGTGTATAACATCGCAGGTAACGAAGACAAACTTGGAGATTACGATGTTTTAATTCTAGGAACTTCAACTTGGGGATTTGGAGAACTGCAAGCAGACTGGATAGATTCAGTAGATGCTTTAGGTAGCCTTGATTTAAACGGTAAAAAAGTTGCATACTTTGGAACTGGTGACCAATCAAGTTTCAGTGATACATTTGTAGATGGTATTGCATTACTTAATGATGAAATTGAAAAAACAGGAGCAACAGTTGTAGGACATACAAGCACAGACGGTTATGATTTCAGTGAATCTAAAGCAGTAGTAGATTCAGAATTCTTAGGATTAGCTATTGATGAAGTTAATCAATCAGATTTGACTGATGAAAGGATAGAAGCATGGACGACGGAGTTAAAAAAAGTTTTATAAAATATAATTATGAACTTTTTGCACATCACCTGTATGAACTTGACAAAGGGTTGAGACATTTAGTATTACATACTGCACCTATTGAGGTTGTAGATGACATGATAAGAAAGCTAAAAAAGAATGATGTGCCATTTCATATTCAGGAATTGAGTTGTGGTAAAATTAATTTGTTTTTCGGTGAAAGAGAATGTGTGGAAACAATTAAAAAGTTTAAAAACAAAGCTCTTAACAAATATACACCGGAAGAAGATTTTATACTTGGAATTCTTTTGGGATATGATCCGTTGAAACAAACTAAGAGATATTTGAAATTCAAAAATGCATGTTTAGCTATTGAAAAGTACGAAAAAGATGAAATGAATATTTATTAAATAGAATGTAAGATATTTATTATAAATAAGTCTATTTAAAGACGGGAAACATATTAAAATGTGATTTTAGCTTATATTATATATAACTAAAATAAATCAATTTTCACGAGTTGATTTTCTCTCCAAAAAGCAAATAAGTCGGCGTATCCACAGCGTCGGCTTTTTTGTTTCCCATAAATAAAGGGCTTAAATGTATTTTTACAGTGTATATGATAACCCCATTTTTTAATAAAAATACATAAAAATAACACTTTCTTCAATTAAAATGATATACCATTGGCTTACCAGTTAGAACGTTAAATAAGATATATTTCATAAGGTCTTGAATATGATTGAAATAACTGATGTTCTGAAAAAAAGTATATATTTTTTAAATAACAAAAAAAAGACTACTTTTTTTATTCCTGGTAGTCTTTAATTGATTATTTTTATTCCGTCCATTGCTTCAGTTATTACTTTTTCGCCATTGATTATATAAGATTCTTTTGTTGTCTTAAAATCTGTATGTCCCATTATATCCATTATCACTGTTTCGCTTATTTTGTTTTTATCCAGTATACTTGCCAATGTTCTTCGGGTATCATGTGGTATATGCTTCATTCCTAAAGATGTCATTATCTTGTTGAAATTTCGCCTTATGGTTTCTTTATGTATCGTCTCATTTTTGTGCTGATGTATTAGCTAATTTATTTAAAAATAGATTTGCATAAAATACAATATTCTGATATAATAGAAT